>Ga0326727_10000182_pt1 | contig 271266 bp, 202 predicted proteins | sample MB2enrmetagenome_FD_207643 | JGI IMG/M metagenome (GOLD analysis project Ga0326727, IMG submission 207643) | Lab enriched peat soil microbial communities from McLean, Ithaca, NY, United States - MB29MY | ecosystem: Environmental > Terrestrial > Soil > Wetlands > Peat | place: USA: New York... | reverse complement strand
GGCAGCGTCGTCAGCCTGGGAGAACGCGAGTGCTCAATTCAACGCCGCCACCAGAAGTTGCTCGAAGAGTCGCCGTCGGTACGGATGACGCCCGAGCTTCGCCAGGAAATCGGAACCATCCTCAGCAGGACGCTCAGTGATGTCGGCTACCACAATGCCGGCACCGTCGAGTTCCTCATGGACGAAGACCGGCGGCTTTACTTCATCGAGATGAACACGCGCATCCAGGTGGAGCATCCGGTCACCGAAATGGTTACCGACGTGGACTTGGTGAAGAGTCAGATCATGATCGCTGCCGGCGAAAAGATGGCCGACGTGCTCCATGGTCCCATCGTGCATCGCGGACACGCCATCGAGTGCCGCATCAATGCCGAGCATCCCGAGAAGTTCACGCCATCGGCCGGCAAGATCACGACCTTCAATCCGCCGGGCGGCACGGGCGTGCGCATCGACACCGCCGCCTATGCCGAAGGCACGATTCCTCCGTATTACGATTCGCTCATCGCCAAGCTCATCGTCCGCGGCAAAGATCGCAACGAAGCCCTCTCGCGCATGAGCCGCGCCTTGGGAATGTTTATTGTTGAAGGCATCTACACGACCATTCCGCTGCATCGCCGAATCCTAGCCGATCCGGATTTTCTCGCGGGGAATTTCGACACCGGCTTCATCGAGAGATTCCTGGCCAAGAAGGAAGCTGCGGCGTGAATCGGCCTGAGTTAGCACAAAGGCGTCTCTACATTTGAGACTATGTTGCAACTGACTCGACTCTACCCCATCCTCGACCCTGCCTGTTTCCCCGACGCTCGCGGAATGTTCGCCGCCGGCGATGAACTCGCCGCCGCCGGAATCACGCTGATCCAATACCGCAACAAACAGGGAAGCGCCCGCCAAGTGCTCGCCCAGGCGCGTGAACTCAGGGCGCGCCTCGGAGCGAGCGTCAAGCTCATCATGAACGACCGCGCCGACCTCTGCCTGGCTGCTGCCTTCGATGGACTGCATGTAGGTCAGGATGATCTGTCTCCCGAAGCGGCCCGCAAGATAATTGGCCCCGCTCGCTGGTTGGGAGTCTCAACCCACAATCCCGAGCAGCTTTCCGAAGCCGATAAAACTTCCGCCGACTACCTTGCCATTGGCCCCGTCTTTGCGACCACCAGCAAGGCCAATCCTGATCCAGTCGTCGGACTCGCAGGCGTTCGCCGGGCAAGGGAGCTGACGCGCAAGCCTCTGGTAGCGATTGGCGGGATCACCCGCGCTAACGCCCGTTCCGTCATCGATGCCGGCGCCGATGCCGTGGCCGTGATATCCGACTTGTTACGCGATCCCCGCAAATCGGCAGAGGAATTTTTGAGAGTTCTGGGGTAAAGTTGAATGCTCTTGTAGCGATGGGGGCGGAGACGCGCAGCAAAGCGAATGCATTCGAACCCAAGGCGACATTGAGCGTCATTCCTACAATCCTCAATTCGCTATATTTTGTCATCCCGAGCGAAGCGACGGATCTGCAGTTCGCCGCAAAATGCAGATCCCTCACTCCGTTCGGGATGACAATTCAAAAAGGTGCGTTGTGCACCATGATTTGTTAGGAGGTTCGTGAGCACGAACGTTCCACCCCCAGCTCCCGCTAGCGATTGGGAGCGGCACACTCATCAGGATAAAGAGCTGGTCAAAGGTCTCGGCCTGACCAGCGCGACCATGCTGGTGATGGGCTCCATGATCGGCTCCGGCATCTTCATTGTCTCCGCCGAAATTTCTCGCGAGGTCAATTCTCCCGCGTTGCTGATCGGAGCCTGGCTGATTACTGGCTTCCTGACCATCATCGGCGCGCTCACTTACGGAGAACTTGCCGCCATGATGCCGCGCGCCGGCGGACAATACGTCTACCTGCGCGAATCGCTCGGCCCGCTCTGGGGATTCCTCTACGGCTGGACTCTGTTTCTCGTCATTCAGACAGGAACGATCGCCGCCGTGGGCGTCGCTTTCGGCAAATTTCTCGGTATTTTTTTCCCCTCCATTTCCTCGTCGCACTGGCTGCCGGGCTTCTGGCAGGCGCCGGAATGGCACATCGGCCCCATGGTTCTGGGCAACATGAAGGTCGGCCTCAACACCCAGAATCTGGTCGCGATCGCCGTGGTTGTGATTCTCTCTGTCATCAACATTTTCGGCGTGAAGACGGGCGCTCTGATTCAGAACATCTTCACCAGCGCAAAAGTCGCTGCGCTTCTCGGCCTCGTGATCTTCGGAATCCTGCTGGGGCGGAACGCTCAGGCGCTGGCGGCTAATTTTGGTTCGAATTTCTGGAAGGGCGCTGGCTTGGGCACTCTGCACGAGGTAGGGGGCGGAGTCCTGGTCTCGACTCTGACCGTGCTGGCGATCGCCCAGGTCGGTTCGCTGTTTTCCGCCGATGCCTGGAACAACGTTACGTTTACCGCCGGCGAAGTGAAAAATCCCAGCCGCAATCTTCCGTTGTCGCTGGTGCTCGGCACGGGCGTGGTGATCGCGCTCTTTGTCGCGTGCAATTTTATCTATTTGAGCGCCCTGCCGCTGGCGGGCAGTTCGACGGGTTCAACGCTGGTTGAGCGCGGCATCCAGTACGCCCGCGAAGACCGGGTCGCCACCGCGGTCATGACGCAGATGTTCGGTTCCATCGGCGGCAAGCTGATGGCCGTCGCCATCATGATTTCCGCCTTCGGTTGCTGCAATGGTTTGATTCTTTCGGGAGCGCGCGTCTATTACGCCATGGCGAAGGATGGCCTGTTCTTTCGCAGTGTTGCCCGGCTGCATCCCGGCTACAAGACGCCGGCGATTTCGTTGATGGTGCAGATGGTCTGGACCTGCGTCCTCTGCATCTCTGGCAGTTACGGCCAGCTTCTCGACTACATTATTTTTGCGGTGCTGGTGTTCTACGTGCTCACCATCTTCGGCCTGTTCGTTTTGCGTTGCACCCATCCCGAGGCCGAGCGCCCGTACAAAGCCATCGGATACCCCATTTTGCCTGCTATCTATATCGTGATGGCTTTGTTTATTGACGTGGTGCTGTTACGCTACAAACCTCAATACACTTGGCCGGGATTGTTCATCGTGCTGCTCGGCATCCCGGTGTACTTTATCTGGCGGCCGCGAGCCCAGACGACTTAGATGTAACTGCGGGTTTAACGGACAGGAGAGACGCTTCCGATGACTGACCTCTTTGCGAAAAAGCCACTCGACCTGCTGTTGGAAGAGGCGCGAGAAACGGGCTCGCATAGCTTGAAACGCACGCTGGGCGTATTTCAGTTGACGGCGCTGGGCGTCGGCGCGGTGATTGGAGCCGGAATCTTCGTGCTTTCCGGCTTGGGCGCTCACTACGCCGGGCCGGGACTGATGCTTTCGTTCGTGCTCTCCGGGTTGGGGTGCACGTTCGCCGCTCTTTGCTACGCGGAGTTTGCGGCTATGATCCCTTTGGCGGGCAGCGCGTATACCTACGCTTACGCGACGCTGGGCGAAATTATTGCGTGGATTATCGGCTGGGACCTCACGCTCGAATACGCCATGGGCGCCAGCACGGTGTCGTCGGGTTGGTCGAATCATTTTATTGAACTGCTTAATATTTTCCACATCAAGATGCCATTGTGGCTGGCCTATGACCACTGGACCGGACTCAGCCAGGCGCAGAAAATTGTCGCGCGCCAGATGGCTCAGGCTTCCGATCCCACGCTGGTGCCTGGCACGCAGGCTTTCCTTAATAAAGTGACGGAAATCATGGGAGCGCAATCGCCAGAGCTGATGCAGAAAGCTCACGATCTGTTGGGTGCTCCACATCTGTTCGGGCATGAGATCGGCCTCAACGTGCCGGCCTTCGTGATTGCGTTGGTGATCACGGCGATCCTGGTGATTGGCATCAAGGAGAGCGCCCGCTTCAACGCCACCATCGTGACCATTAAGGTTGGAGTGGTACTTTTCGTTATCGGGCTGGGCATCCGCTACGTCAGCGCCGCCAACTGGGGATCGGACTGGGCGAGTTTTGCGCCTTTCGGATTCTCCGGAATCGGGGCCGGAGCGGCTTACATATTCTTCGCCTACATTGGATTCGATGCCGTTTCCACTACCGCGCAGGAAGCGAAGAATCCGCAGCGCGATCTTCCGATTGGCATCATTGCGTCGCTGCTGGTCTGCACCGTGCTGTATATTGCGGTCGCGGCGGTTCTGACCGGCATGGTGCCGTGGCGGGAAGTCAACATCGAAGCGCCCATCGCGCGGGCTTTTCTGGACCGGGGGCTTACCGGTGCATCCAACATCATCACCCTCGGAGCGCTGGCCGGTCTCACCAGCGTGATGCTCGTCATGCTGCTGGGGCAGACGCGCGTTTTGTATTCGATGGCCAACGACGGGCTTCTGCCCAAGAAATTCTTCGCCGATGTTCACCCGCGCTTCCGGACGCCGTGGAAGAACACCATGCTCGTGGGCCTGCTCGCGGCGATCGTGGGCAGCCTGACACCCATCGACGATATCGGAAAAATGGTGAACATCGGAACGCTGCTGGCGTTTGTGATTGTTTGCATCGCCATCCTGGCCCTGCGCCACACCAACCCTGGCCAGCCTCGCCCCTTCCGGACGCCCTGGGTCCCGTTCGTGCCCGTGATGGGAATTATTTTCAACGGCTACATGATGTACAAACTCGGCTGGATCAACTGGGCGCGATTGATTATCTGGCTGATCATCGGGATGGTCGTGTACTTCACCTATAGCCGGAAACATAGCCGCGTGCAGGCAGCGCTCGAAGCGCGCAAGACACCGTAGCCGAGCGTGAGACAGAGATGCTAGGCGTCAGCACTCAATGAGCGTAATGGTGATGTTACGCCAACAATCAGCGCCAAGATTCAGAGCGCCAAACGCCGGGGTCTTGATATATGCCATAACTTGGATAATTGGAAAAGTTGCGGCTCGGCGTTTTCGAGACATCAAAGGTTGCTCGGTGCTCAATCCACCACGCATGCCAGCAGGATTTCGGATCGTCCGGACATGCATCTATGGTAATCCCGCCGCCGTGATGCCAGATCACATCCCCCACAGTGATATTTGTAAGGGCAAGGTTGGCGACAAGGTTCACCTTCCTTGCGTATTCACCATCACGCGCCTCGTTCCGATCAGCCATGGCGTGGATAATAGGGCCGACAGCTTTTCCGTCTCCGACGCCGCCTAACAGCATGATGATGTGATCTTTGATTTGAGAGTCAGTCAAATACTGGACCAATATGTCCTGTGCAGCGGGGCCAGCTTGCAGAATCTGTTGCATTGGCGAAGTAAAGCGGAAGACCCAAGCGGTCGGATTGCTTATGTTCACCGACTGGGTCCACTGGTCATGTCTCAACTGTTCAATTAAGTCTCGTATCTGACTTTCGGGCATTTCACTCAGGCCAATGGACTCGACATCAAGTCGATCCATGAAGGTCTCACGACCCGGGGAAACCCTTCCGGTAATGGTTACCCTGCGTCGTTCATACCGCTTGAGCTCGCTGGTATTTCCCCAAACGGAGTATTGCTTCCCCAGAGTAATGAATCCCCATTGAGATGATCCTTCTGGGCAAGTCCACTTGTCTCTTGGCACATTCTCGGGCCATTCGTCACACCGCCGATCGCTCACGAGCAAAATTCCCGTTAGGGTCGTTATGGTATTCCGAGGTTCTGAATCCTTTGAGGCCTGCCCTCTACCATAAGCGATATATATGAAAGCGATGATCGGCAGAACGACGAGAATCCTTGCTCGTGTCATTATTGTCGTTTCCTTTATCATTTCCGGCAGTGGTTACAATCCTAATTGTTGCCGATGCTGCTCCCGGACAACAAGATTACTGACGTTAACAGGCCCTTACACTCATGGGGCGGCCGTTCGTACGCAAAATATCTTTCCGTCCGCTATTGTTCCTGAATCTTTCTCGCAATCGCCGTCACCATCCGCCGTGGCGAGAACCGTATCGATTGCGCCAGCAGCCAATTCTTGAATCCAGAAATCACCACCGGTTTCCCCGCCATCAATCCGCGATAACCGTCTTCGGCAACGGTGCGCGCGTCCATCGAGCCGAACTTCAGCAGCCTCATGCCGGTTGCGTTCGCGCGCTTGTGGAACTCCGTGGCCGTCGCGCCTGGGCACAGGCAGGTCACAGTCACTCCCGTCCCGTCGAGTTCATTGGCCAGCGCCTCCGAAAAATGCAGGACGTAGGCCTTGGTCGCGAAATATACGGCCATTAGCGGCCCAGGCTGAAACGCCGCCGTGGACGCCACGTTCAGGATGCCCCCACTTTTTCGCCCGATCATTGCCGGGAGATACAGCCGCGTGAGGTGGGTAAGAGTCGTGACGTTAAGTTGGATCTGCCGCAGACATTCTTCCAGATCGTTCTCGGCAAACAAGCCATACTGTCCGAATCCCGCATTGTTGACTAGCACGTCCACCTGAATATCGGCGCGCGTGGTCTGATCCAGCACATATGCGGGAGCTCCCGGTTCGGACAGGTCAGTCGCGAGAATCAACGAACGCGTGCCGTGGGCCTTCTCGAGTTCGGACGCCAGTTGCCGGAGTTTGTCGGCGCTGCGGGCCACGAGAACCAGGTTGTAACCTTCGCGCGCAAAGATGCGGGCGAATTCCAATCCGATGCCAAACGAGGCGCCGGTGATCAGAGCGGTTTTGCGGTCAGGCATGGGAGTCATAGTTCACGAAGAAGTTCGCGAAGGAGTTCACAAAGAAGTTTATGCCGGAAAGTTTATTTCAGAAAGAAAGGCGGGTCCGAAGACCCGCCTCCAGGTTGAAAGCGGAAGGGCTAGACCAGCGCCGGCTCCACTTCATAAATCGAGTGCCACGAAGTCGCGGCCTTCAGTTTGTCGTTGACGTTGTGGATGTTCTTCACGCCCTCGGTTTCCAGCCACTTGCGGAACGCCGCCGCACCATGCTTCGCGTAGATCGGAATGCCATCTTTCCAGGTGGCGCGGCCGCAGAGGACGCCGTTGAACTTCACGCCAGACTCTCCCGCCAGTTCGAGCGTCTCGCTGAATTCCGCGTTGCTCACTCCGGCCGAAAGATAAATGAACGGCTTGGTCGCGACGTTGGCAGCCTTGTGAAACAGTTCGATGGCTTCTTTCTTCGAATACGCCTTCTGGCCTCCGAACGATTTCGTGCCCTCGACAAACTTCATGTTCACCGGCACTTCGACTTTGAGTACGTCAACGCCGTAGCGCGGTTTGCTGAACTCCCGCATGCTCTCGGTAACGATGTGCGGTTTCTTCTTCGCGTACTCCAGGCCCTTTTCATCCGCGCCTTCTTCGTAGCCGACAAACTCGAGGAAGAATGGGATGTCGTTGGCGCGGCACTCGTCGCCGATACGCTCGACCCAGGCGTGCTTCTTGTCGTTCACGTCCTTGAGATCGTTGGGAGTGTAGTAAAGCAGAATCTTGACGCAGTCCGCGCCCGCTTCTTTCAGGCGGCGCGCCGACCAGTGATCGAGCAAATCGCCCAGGCGTCCCGGTCCGGTCTTGTCGTAGCCGGTCTTTTCATAAGCCAGCAGCAGGCCGGCATTCTTTGCGCGGCGTTTCGCAGCTGGCAGTCCCCACTCGGGATCGAGCAGAATGGCGCTGGCATGAGGCGTCAACACCTCGCTCACCAGAACCTTGAATTCTTCCATCATCTCGTCGGAAACGGCCGAGCCTTTTTCCTTGGCGAGAGATTTCTGCAGTGAGCCGCGCTGGTCCATGGCGGCAGCGGCGATTACGCCTCGTTCATTCGATACAGCCTTGATTCCGGCGAGTTTGCCAGGGGTAAGCTTCATAAATCCTCCTATCGGTTTTCGGTATGGTGGAAAGTCGTGTGTCCTTAGGAAAACAAAACTCTAGTCACATCTAATCCAGTTGGAAAAACTCCGCAGTTCGGCCAATGCCAGGCACAATCCACTGAGAAAATGATACGCCATCGTGTGATGGGCGTCACCAGAGCTGTGACCCATCGCAGGTTAAACTTAAATAGCAGTCATCGATTTCATTCGAGATTTGAGAGGAGAAGCAATACATGCCTTTAGTATCGATGCGGCAACTCTTAGACGAAGCGGCCAAAGGCGGCTACGGCGTTGGAGCTTTCAACGTCAATAACATGGAGCAGATTCAGGCCATTATGGAAGCGGCCAAGGAGACGAACTCACCGGTCATTATTCAGGCCAGCCGCGGCGCCCGCTCTTATTCGCAGGACAAGTTCCTGTATCACCTGATGCTGGCAGCCGCGGAATTGTATCCTGAGATTCCCCTGGTTATGCACCTCGACCACGGCAACAGCGTGGAAACCTGCAAGTCGGCCATCGATCTCGGCTTCACCAGCGTGATGATGGACGGCTCCCTGATGCCCGATGGCAAGACTCCATCCACATTCGATTACAACGTGCGCGTGACCAGGGAAGTCGTCGCCTACGCTCATCCCAAGGGCGTGACGGTAGAAGGCGAGATCGGCGTGCTGGGCGGAATTGAAGACGGACACGGCGCTGGCGGCACCGGTCTGGAGCATGTGACCGATCCCGACCAGGCAGTCGAATTCGTCGAGAAAACCGGCCTGGATGCTTTGGCCATCGCCATTGGCACCAGTCACGGCGCGTACAAATTCTCCAAGAAGCCCGACGGTTCCGTCCTGAAAATGGACGTGCTCATCCAGATTCACAAGCGCCTGCCAAATACGCACTTGGTGATGCACGGCTCTTCCAGCGTGCCGAAAGAGCTGCAGGACATCATCAACGAGTACGGCGGCAAGCTGAAGCCGACCTGGGGCGTGCCGGTGGAAGAGATTCAGCTCGGGATCCGCAACGGCGTGCGCAAGATCAATGTCGACACCGACAACCGCCTGGCGATCACCGGCGCCATCCGCAAAGTGTTTGTGGATACGCCGGAGAAATTCGATCCGCGCGATTATCTGAAACCGGCGCGCGATGCCATGAAGAAAGTCGTGGCCCAGCGCATGACGCAATTCGGCCAAGCCGGACATGCCGGCGACTACAAGCCGATTCCGCTCGCCGAGGTCGCCAAGCAGTACAAGTAGCTTCTGCTGGAAGGAATTGGCTGGGTTGTGCATAGCGGACAGAGGCTTTGCTTCTGTCCGTTTTTCTTGGCGCTCAGCGTGGAATGTACTCAATGCCCCGAAAACTGATAGCGCAACCCAATGCGCGCGAGGATGGGGGCGCCAAGACTCGGGACCGGTGGCATATTCGGTACGGTGGTTAGAGCCGAGTAGTAGCGCTGATTGAACATGTTTTCGGCAGCGGCAAAAACTTCCACTCCATGGCCGAGCGATCGCCCCAGGTACAAATCGACGGTGAAGAACTTTTTCAGCAACAAGGTATTCTGGTCGTTATCGAATTGCTGGCCGACAAACGTCCCCTGCAGGTTCGCGGTGCCGATCTTGGGATTGACGTAACGCGCCTGCAGCGTGAACTGCTGGTGCGGCACCTCGGGTATCCAATTTCCCACCAGCGACGGGTTCAGCGAATTTGGCGTGTAGCTGGATACCACGGCGTGAGCGAACTGGTAGCCTCCGGCGAGCTGAAAGAAACTGCTGATGCGGAATTCGCCGTCGAGATTGACGCCGGTCGAGAGCGTGCGGTCGACGTTCTCCTTCTTGGCCAGGATCGGCGTAGACGTGTTGTTGATGGTAACGTTCACGATGGCATCGGTGATGTCGTTCCAGAAAAACGTTGTCCGCAAATTCAGGCGGTCGGAAAGCAAGCTTTGCCGGACGCCCGCTTCCACTCCCGTCAATCGTTCCGCATGAAGTTCGGGGTTGCCGTCGGTCAGGGTGTTGCCTTGACGGAAATTGCGATAGAGTTCGTTCAAGGTGGGCGCGCGGAAGGCGCGGTACCCTGAAGCCGTCAGCGAAGTCCCATGCTTGAGGCGGTAGAGCAGCGAGGCGCGCGGATTGAGCGCGTCGGAGCTCCGATCCGCGTACGGAGTCAACGTCGGGACGTTGGAGCGGATCTGAATGAGCCGGGCATCGAAATCGCTCCAGTAATCGTAGCCCAGCGATAGGTTCGCAATCAGCCGCGGAGTAAGCTGCAGGATATCTTCCCCGAAAAGCCGCGTCGTGCGCTCTCTTCCGCCGCTCAGGTTCTCGCCGGCGCTGACGAAGTCGTTGCTCAATCCGTGCACTTCCCGCATCTCAAAGCCTGCAACCAGCGTCTGCATCCGCCCGATGGGCCGTGACCATTGAACGCTGCCGCCCAAAGCTTGCGATGGAACACGCTGCGTGTCTGTCAAGGTCTCGGTATCGCGTTGCGATTTAACGGATGTAACCGCCGAAAAAGTCTGATAGTACGACTCGAACAGTCCGAACAGCCGCGCCGAAATTGCTCCCACATCCTTCGTCTCATAGTTCCATCCGGTGGCGAAGTCCGCCAATTGCGTGTTGTTCAACTGAATCACCGTGCCGTTGTGCCGATCCTCATTGAAATAGGACCCGCGAGCAAAGAATCGGCTGAAGTCTCCAAAATGCCGGCCAAGTTCAACCGAGGTCAGCTCATGAGTGGAGTTGGCCGGCGCATCGACCGTGCCGCGCCGCGATTCAGGCACCGGAATATAGCCATTCGTCCGAAACAGATCCGTAGCAGCGGAGCCATGCCACGCGCCCAGGCGAGTGCCAGCCCAGAGTGATAACTCAGGCGTATTCTCGCTTCCCCATGAGCCTTCGGCGGAAATCGAAGTCGTTTCCGGCTCGCGCGTGAAGAACTGAATCACGCCGCCCATCGCCGTTGAACCGTAGAGACTAGCGTCGGCGCCGCCGCGCACCACCTCAACGTCGCTGATCGATTCTCGGACAACGCGGTCCCAATAGACCCAGCCGCCGAAGGGATCGTTGAGCGGAATGTCATCGACCAGCACGAGAGCGCGGCTGGCTCCGCTAGCGCCAACTCCGCGCATGGAGACTCCTTGCGTGCCAGGATTCGCCGTGCGGCTGCTGGAGCGGCGAAACAGCGTGAAGCCCGGAACCTCGCGCAGCACGTCATCAAGCGTGAGCGCTGGCGTGGAGGCAAGTTGATTCGAGTCCAACGCGACCACATCCGCCGCTGAATCCTCCAGCGCGACGTTCGTTCTGGTTGCGGTTACGATGACGACTTGAGCCGGGACAATGCAGATGCAGGTTTCACAACAGAAGCCGGGAACTCCGGCGTGGAGCACAATATCCAGCACCGTTTCACCACTCCACGGACGCCGCAGACCTGCGGTGTAATTCGAGGTGACGGTAATCGTGCCGGATCCGGCGGGCACGGCGGCGAACTCAAACTTCCCGTTCGCATCGCTGGTAGTGGTCTGCTCTGAGTTCGCGGTGCTGAGCTTTACTAGCGCTCCGGCGACCAACTTGCCCCTCGAGTCGTGTACCACTCCTTCGACTCGTTGCGTCTGAGCAAAGCCGGGCGTGGATCGCGCCAACACGAAAACAACAACTGCCGCAGCGATGGTTCTAAAAAGCATGCTGGATAGTGTAACTGGATGGCAGGACCTCTGTGCATCGCCGAAATCACTGCCGCAGAGCCAGCTTTCCGAGCAGCGTCTGTTGCCTGGCAATGAGCGATTGGATGCCTTGCCGCGCCATCGAAATCATCTTTGCCAGTTGCGCGTCGTCGAACACCTGGTGCTCGGCGGTAGCTTGCAGCTCAACAATCTTGTTGCCCGCGGTCATGACGAAGTTCATGTCCACATCGGCGCGCGAATCTTCTTCGTAGTTAAGATCGAGAAGCACTTCGCCGTCCACAATGCCGACGCTGATCGCCGCCACAAAATCCTTGATCGGCGCCGCCGTCAATGTTCCCGCATCGATCAGCCGTTGCAAAGCCAGGCCCAGCGCGACGAATGCCCCGGTAATTGAAGCCGTTCGCGTGCCTCCATCCGCCTGGATCACGTCGCAATCGATCCAGATAGTGCGCTCGCCCAACCGCTTCAAATCGGCCACCGCGCGCAGCGAGCGTCCAATGAGCCGCTGAATCTCCTGCGTGCGCCCGCTTTGCTTGCCCTTGGACGCTTCGCGCGTGCTGCGGGTCAGCGTCGAGCGCGGCAGCATTCCATACTCGCCGGAAATCCATCCCTTGCCCGAGTTGCGCAAGAACGCAGGTACCGTTTCTTCGACCGATGCCGTGCAGATGACGCGAGTGTTCCCCATCTCAATCAGCGCCGATCCCTCCGCCGTTGAGATGAAGTCGGGGATGATGTTGACAGGCCGAATCTGCTCAGGAGTGCGATTATCGCTGCGAAAGATCATTGGAGGGAATTCTAACAGCGTGCCGGAAGACTGCGGGTGCCCCAGGTTCGCGCCCGTCCTTTGGGCGCTAACCTGGGTAAAGGGCCATCGAAGCTGCCCCAAAACCATTTCTGGAGGCTTCAAGATGCTCTACTGATTGCCCGCCTGCTCAATCGTTGTCACGTCGAACGTTTCGGTCAGGTCCGCATGTCCAGCGAGCGTCTCGCGCGTCTTGCCCTCTACTAAGATGTTGACCCGATTAACGCCCGGAACGTTGCGGGCTAGCGTCTCCACCAGCGAATTCACGGTGAGCTGCTCGCTGAGAATGCCGGAGCGGTGCTGGTCGGCGAAGGCGGCATTCAGATCGATGACGGCCGCTCCCGGATCGACCAGGTAGATGCTGCGGATGTCCGCCGCCGGAGCCAGCGGATGGAGCGCGCCTGGTTGCTGGTAGATGCGCAGCAGCGCGCGCAATAACTCTTCGGCTCGCTGCTGGCGTCCTCCGGGAAGCGGAATCTGCGCCGCTCGCGGGCGGAGCGCGCCAGCGGCGTCATCGGCCACATACAGAGTCACCGTCTCCGTCGGGCCGGAGGCTGGAGGAGTTACCGGTAATGTGTCGGCCGCCGAAGATTCAAATTGTCCGGCCTGTCGCCGCATGTGGCGAAGGTAGATTCCCATCGACACCACCAGCAGCAGCAGCGCGGCGACTCCGATCAGGAGATGGCGCGGGATCATGGTTGTGCTCCCAGACGGTCGCGAACTGAGACAATAGCATCTGCAATCGCCGATGCGGCCCGTTGTTGATAATTGGCAGAGGTCAGGTCGGCGATACCATCCTCTCCGGGCGCAAGTTCCACTGCGACGGCGGGCATGAACACGTTGTTCAGCGGGCGCAGCGAAGCGGAAGACGCTTGCACCGGGAATTCTCTTTTCTGCATCTCGGCCACGATGGCGGCCGACACGATACGGCTGACGGGCAAAGCCGGCGACTGCGCCGCATTCCACGCATGAAATACTCCCTTGCTCGTTCCTTCCACGGGAAGCAGCGCGGTGTATACGCGCGCTCCGCTGCCCTGCGAAACCGCGTGCAGGCTGATGTAGATTCCAGCGCGCGCCACGTTGGCGGCGGCGGCGCGCTGATCCAGAGTCAAGCTGGTATCTCCCTCGCGCAGCAAGGTGACCGCAAAGCCACGAATCTCCAGTTCATGGCGCAGCAGGCGGGCGAATCCCAAGGTGACGTCTTTCTCGGCCAGCTTATCGGTCAAGGCCGCGCCCCGTTCGTCGCCGCCGTGCGCGGGATCGACCACGGCAAGGACACGGTGAGAATTGCCCGATGCGACGTTCGCCGCCGGGGGAGCCGGTGCCGGATTCTGGGTTCCACTGACGGCTGGTGTCGTTGCGGGCGGGACAGCGGAAACGACGATCGTCCTTCGGTCGCTGCTGAAGCTGGCCATCAGCGGCTCGTTCGCGGCTATATCTAATTCGGCGTCGCCATTGTCCTCGGAGTAACTCGCCTGGGTGATGACCTTATTGGCAAAAGAAATAAGCTGGCTGCCCGGGGACACGACCGGGTCGCGCTTAAAGACCATCCGCAGCTTGCCCGGTTCGGTGGAGATCGTCGGGTTCACGGGAGCGCTGAAATTGAGCGCCAGGCGGGACGGGTTACTCGCGTCGAGTTGAAAACTGATTTGTATGCCAACATCGCCGACGAATAACCGGCGCGCGCTTTCGCGAAAATTAGCCGATGTTCCCAGGAAGCGCGGCAGCAGCGCGTTCAGCGAAGTCAGCGGAACCAATCCGCGGGAGTTCTCAATCAGGAAGGGAGCCGCGAAATCAAAATTGCGGCCATGAATCCTGGCGCGCGTCTTTCCCGCGACAAACTCGGCATCCACCGCGTTATATCGAAGTTCCCAGCGACGGCCGTCCAACTGGCTGCTAACGCGGCCAAGCGGTTCGAGGAGTTCGAGCAAGCCGACATACTCGCGGCCGGCGCGATCGAGGACTGGGAGCGTGTAGATCGCGACGGGAGAGTAGACGGAAATGTGCTTTTCTTCCGCAGCGGGTGCTGCAGAGAGAAGCATTACGATGGCCAGCAGGATGGCCAAGGTTCTAGTTCTCAGTTCCCAGTTCTCAGTTCTCAGTACCCCACCTTCCACTGACAACTGAGAACTGGAAACTGAGAACTGCAGTTTTTTACTCCAGCGCATAAATCGTGAGACCGCTCAGCAGCTTGGGGTAGAAATCGGTGGACTTCTGGGGCAGCACTTCGCCGGCAAAGGCGATATCGCGAACCTGCTCCATGCGCACAGGATTCATGAGGAACGCCATTTGCGCCTTTCCACTTTGCACCTGCGACAGCGCTTCCTCGGCCTCACGACAATAGGAGACGTTTTCCTGATTGCGAATGGCTTCCTCCGAGATCTTCAGCACGCCTTCCAGCAGGCACTTGTGGAGTTGCACGACGTCCAGCGATTGCTGGCGCAGAGAGAGGCTTCCGAACAAGCTGGAGCCGATGGCCTTGGGCGAGTGCAGCAGGAATGCGCGCTCGGCGGCGACTGCGAGCAGCGCCGTTCCCGCGTGCCCTGCCTGCCGCAGAATGGCGGTGGCGCGCACGCCATCGATTCCGGCATCGACCTCCTCCACGTTGAAGAGTTTCTTAGCCTCCGCTTGAAATTGCGCCGCCGAAAAAGATGGCAGTCCGAAGACGAGGCGATGCGTGGGCAGAATCACCAGGCCGGGACGATCCATATCGACGAAGGTCATCATCACGGAGTCGTACGGAGCAGGCGGATCCGTTTGCGTTCCGGTTCCGGCGCCGGCTCGCCGCTCGTTATCTCGCCGCTCATGATCGCGACGCTCATTGCGATAGCTCAAGGCCGTTTCATAGCGATGATGGCCGTCGGCGATGATCAGCTTGCGGTCGCGCATCCGCTCCTGTACTGCGGTGACGACCGATGCATCGGAAATCTTCCAGACGCGGTGCACTACGTCGTACTCGTCGGTGACCTCGATGTCGGGCGATATGTCCGAGGCTGCCGCCGAATCAAGCAGGGCGTCCACTTTGCCGGCTCCGCTGTAGAGCATGAAGATCTGGCCGAAGTGGGCGCGATTGGCGCGCAACAGGTCGAGCCGGTCGGCTTTCGGCTTGGCCAGCGTCTGTTCATGGCGGAACACGACGCCCGCGGAATACTCCTCGATCCGCCCGAGCGCGATGAAGCCCCGCCGCTCGGCCCGCGCCTCGGTGCCCGGAGTACGTCCAGGAACTATGAACGTCTGGGAGTAGCGGTAGAGCGAGGGCTCGGGATCGCGGCGCAAAACGCCCGTCTGGCGCCAGTTCTGGAAGGACGCCGCCGCGCGGGTATAGACGTTCTCGGCGTCCCCGTCTCCGGGCAGGCGTTTGCCGAGAATAATCCGCACCAGGTTATAGGGACTGGCCTGATAGTAGCGCTCCTGCATTGCGGGGGTGATTTTGTCGTAGGGTTGGGTCACAACCTGCTGAATCGGCACGCGCTCCGGGTCGTAGCGCCAAGCCTTGAATGGAGAAACAATTGCCATAAGAGGAAGTCAGAATTGTAGCAGGGACGATCCGGCCCCGGCCCAGATTGGGAAAAGAGAAAAAGGATGCGCACAGTCAGAAGACAACCTCTGACGATCCGCGAAATCTAGCGGTTGTAGACAAAAAAGTGACAACACTTTTTTGGCTTTGTGCTAGTATCCGGCTCAGTAGAGACTTTCTTGGCCTGCCTTTTGGGGTGCGGGTCGCCTCCCTTCACGGCGCGGATTTGGTAGGGCCTATGTGGTACGGCAAACAGTTCTCGGCTCGCCTCTGGTTCGCTGCACTTCTGGTGATTGCTGTGTGCGGCAACCTCCCGCTTCCGGCGCAGACTTCGACGGAGGACGTTCACGTCCAGCCCCGCATTCAACCGCCCCCGCCAAAGCAGCCGGACGTGGATCCGGCGCTCAAGACTCACACCAAGCCCTTCAAAGTCGATGTGGACATGGTGCTGGTTCCGGTTACCATCACCGACCCCTTAAATCGGCTCGTAACCGGCCTCGACCGCGAGAACTTCAACCTCTTCGAAGGCAGAGAACAGCAGGAGATCAAGACCTTCTCTAGCGAAGATGCTCCGGTTTCGATCGGCGTGGTCTTTGATATGAGCGGCAGCATGAGCAGCAAGATCGAGCGCGCCCGCGAGGCGGTTGTGGAATTCTTCAAGACCGCCAATCCACAGGACGAGTTCTTCATGATCGCCTTCGCCGACAGGCCGGAGGAGATCGCCGATTTCACCAGCTCGGTGGATGACATACAGGGCCGGCTCGTCTACACCATTCCCAAGGGGCGCACCGCGCTGCTGGACGCCATTTACCTTGGCGTAACCAAGATGCGCCAAGCCAAGTATCCGAAGAAGGCTTTGCTGATCATCTCCGACGGCGGCGACAACCATAGCCGGTATACGGAAGGCGAAATCCGTTCCATGGTCAAAGAGGCCGACATTCTTATCTATGCCATCGGCATCTACGATCATTACTTCCCGACCGAAGAAGAGCGGCTTGGACCCAGCCTGCTCAGCGATGTCACCGAATTGACCGGTGGCCGGGCTTTTACCATTGATAACCCGAACGACCTGGCGGACGTTTCCACAAAAATTGGCATCGAGTTGCGCAACCAATATGTCATCGGATACCGTCCAAAGAACCCAGTGCGCGATGGCAAATGGCGTAAAATAAAAGTGAAACTTTTGCCGCCAAAAGGACTGCCGCCGCTGAAGGTCTACGCCAAGACGGGTTATTATGCGCCGACGGAATGACATTCCTCTACTGATCCTTTTCCTGGTGACGGCGCTATCCCTGGCGAACTCTCAAAGCAAAGCGGAAGCCCCGAATCAGTCATCTTCTGCCCCGGCCGCAAGTTCCCAATCACCCGCAAGTTCCCAATCGTCGTCCCCAGCGGCAACCACCAGCTCCGCCCAGAGTCCGGATGCCGCCGACAGCGGTGTCTTCGTTTTCCGTAAGGAGGTCGAAGAGGTCGTGCTCCATGCCACGGTCGTGGACGACAAGCAACACATCGTCACCACCCTCGACAAGGGTGATTTCAACGTCTACGAGGATGGGCATCCCCAAACCATTACGTCATTCCGCCACGAAGACATTCCGGTGGCGATGGGCATCGTCGTCGACAACTCTGGTTCCATGCGGGAGAAGCGGCAGAAGGTGAACGCAGCGGCTCTGAATCTGGTGCGGTCTTCAAACCCAAATGATGAGGTGTTCATCGTCAACTTCAACGACGAGTACTATCTTGATCAGGATTTCACTTCCAACATCAATAAATTGAAAGAGGGACTGGAAAAGATCGAGACGCGCGGCGGCACAGCGCTCTACGATGCGGTCGTCGCCTCCGCCGACCACTTGAAGAGGGATGCGAAGCTGGAGAAAAAAGTGCTGCTTGTGGTTACCGACGGAGACGACAACGAGAGCGCGGAAACTCTTGAGCAGGCGGTGCGGCGTCTGCAGGGCGACGGCGGGCCGACCGTTTACGCCATTGGCATCTTGGAGAAAGAAGAGCATCCGAAGCATGCCAAACGCGCCCTGCAAATCATGTCCGAGAGAACGGGCGGCATCGCTTTCTTCCCGCAAACGCTGGACGAAGTTGACGCCATCAGCCGCACTGTGGCCCACGATATTCGCAGCCAGTACACCATCGGATATAAACCGACGACGCCGAAAACCCAAGGCGGCTATCGTCAAGTGAGAGTGGACGCCCGTTCGCGCAGCTACGGCAAACTCACGGTGCGCACGAAGAGCGGTTACTATGCCGGCAGCGAGCCCGCTTCAGGGGCGCAGTAGAGAGCATTTTGCAATTGTGTAATTGTGTAATTTTGCAATCGCGCAGTTCTCCGTGAATTTCGGATGGCTGCCGCTCCTGGCAGGATTCGGGTTTCACATTACCAAATTACAAAATTCCCAGATTACAAAATCCTTCGCATTGACGCTTCCCCCTCCCGTTCCTTACTCTGGAATGTGCCCACAACAACCTCAAACTCGCGCCTGCGCGTTAGCGACGACATATCGAAGCTCGTCGGCGAAACGCCGATGTTGCAAATGAAGAAGCTGGCCCCTCCGGGGTCGGCCGATATTTTCGCCAAACTCGAATACCTGAACCCGGGCGGCAGCGTGAAAGACCGCGCTGCCATTGGCTTGATCGAGCGCGCCGAGCGCGAAGGCAAGCTCAAGCCCGGCGGCACCGTTATTGAAGCCACGGCTGGAAACACCGGTATCGGCCTCGCTCTGATCGGCGTGACGCGCGGCTACAAGGTGCGCCTGTTCATCCCGGAAAAATTTTCGGAGGAAAAGGCCATCATCATGCGGGCCCTCGGCGCTGAGGTGATTCGCACCCCGGAAGGCGAGGGGATGCAAGGCGCCATCCAGCGCGCGCGGGATCTGCTGGCAACCGATCCTTCCGCTTTCATGGCCGCGCAGTTCGACAACCCGGCCAACACTGACTACCACTACGAGACTACCGCGCGCGAGATCTTTGAACAGATGGAGGGGCGCGTCGACGCCATCACGGTCGGCTGCGGCACGGCTGGAACCTTTTCCGGAGTTGCCCGCTTTCTGAAAGAGCGCATTGCGAAAGTGCACGCGGTCGCGGTGGAGACACAAGGCTCGATCCTCGGTGGAGGAAAGCCCGGTCCACACAAGGTGGAAGGCATCGGCAATAACTTCATTCCTGGGAATTTTGACCGTTCGGTTTGCGACGAAGTGATGATGGTGACCGATGACCAGGCCTTCGGCATGGTCAGAGAACTTGCCGCGCGCGAAGGCGTTCTCGGAGGCTCAAGCGCCGGCGCCAACGTGTATGCGGCGGTTGAAATCGCCAAACGCCTCGGAGCAGGGAAACGCGTGGTGACGCTGATTCCCGACTCTGCGGAACGGTATTTGTCGAAGAAGATTTTTGAAGGCGGAGTATAGAGAGACGCTGTTCGTCGTTCGCTGTTCGCTCGAAAAGCGGACAGCAACTGACGAACTCAGGAGAAACTTTTGACCACGAAACCATCGGGCTTCGCAACCCGCGCCATCCACGTTGGACAAGAGCCCGATCCCCTCACTGGGGCGGTCAGCGTGCCCATTTATCCGACTTCCACTTACGTTCAGGAAGAGATCGGAAAGCACAAAGGCTACGAATACTCGCGCGTATCGAATCCGACTCGCGACCGGCTGGAGACTAACCTCGCCACGCTCGAAGGCGGCGTCGCCGCCAGAGTTTTCGGCAGCGGAATGGCGGCGATCAACGCCGTCGCTTCCATGCTCAAGGCAGGCGACCACGTTGTCGCCGGCCACAATCTCTACGGCGGGACGCCGCGCCTGTTCAATCAGGTCCTCGCCAACTTTGGTCTTACATTTACCTACGTCGATACATCCGACCTCAACCAGGTTGAGCGCGCATTCCAGAAGAACACGCGGCTGTTGTTTCTGGAGACGCCTACCAATCCTCTGATGGAGCTTTGCGATCTCCGCGCCATCGGCGAACTGAGCCACCGGCACGGCGTTGAGGTGGTCGTCGACAACACTTTCATGTCGCCATATTTTCAGCGTCCGACCGAGTTCGGCGCCGACATGGTCGTCCACTCGACCACGAAATTTCTTAACGGACACAGCGACGGGCTAGGCGGCGTGGTCGTTTGCACCGAACCCGAACAGGCGGATAAACTTGCTTTTCTTCAGAAATGCGCCGGCGCCATTTTGTCACCTTTCGAGTGCTGGCTGATATTGCGCGGCGTCAAGACGCTCGCGGTCCGCATGGCACAGCACGATCGCAGCGGTCGCAAAGTCGCTGACTATCTTTCGAAGCACAAGAAAGTGCAGAAGGTTTTCTATCCAGGATTGCCCGATCATCCGCAGCACGAACTGGCCAAGCGCCAGATGTCCGGCTTTGGGTCGATGATCGCGTTCGAAACCGGATCGCTCGCGAACGCCAACAAGATGCTGCGCAAGGTGCGCGTGTGCTCGCTGGCCGAGTCGCTGGGCGGAGTTGAAACCCTGATTTCGCATCCCGCCACCATGACGCACGCGGCCGTTGGCGAAGAAGGACGGCGCAAAATCGGGATCACCGATGGACTGGTCCGCATCTCGGTCGGTATCGAAGACGTGGACGACATCCTTGCCGATCTCGATCAGGCGCTGGCCGAAATCTAGCTTTCAGCCGTCAGCTATCAGTCGTCAGCAAAAACTGATTTAACTGAAGGCTGATGGCTGAGAGCTGACAGCTGTTTCACCGCACGGAATCTCCAATCCATTCCAGGTACGCGGCGCTCCCATCTTCAATGGCAAGCTCGATACATTCGGGAAGTTCGTAGGAATGTAACTCGCTCAAAGCCGCGCGCAGGCGATTGCAAGCGTCTTCCGTTGTCTTGATCAGGAGCAGCCACTCCGTTGCCGTCTCGATCTCGCCTTGCCAGCGATACACCGATTCAATTTGGGGAGCGATGTTGACGCAGGCTGCCAGTTGCCGCTCCACCAGCGCATGGGAGATGCTTCGGGCTTCTTCGAGCGAACCGCACGTCGTGAGAACGAGCCTTTTGTCGGTCATATAAAATCGAAGATTCCAGTTTCAGGTTGAGAGTTTCACTGGAAGCATACGAGGCATAGGATGGCAACGCAAATCGAGTTCGGCACATCTGGATGGCGGGCCGTGCTGGCCGAAGAGTTCACGTTTGCCAATGTTCGCCGGGCGGTGCATGGCATCGCGCGCTACGTGTCGGCGCAGAAACCGAGTGGGGCAAGAATCAAAGTTATTGTTGGCCGCGACCCACGTTTCTTGGGCGAAACTTTTTGCGCCATGGCCGCCGACATTTTGTCCAGCTACGGCATTACGCCGCTGGTCATCGCGGAGCCTGCGCCTGCACCTGCGATTTCCTATGCCGTGATTCAATCCAAGGCCGACGGCGCTATCAACTTTACCGCTGGACACAATCCGCCTGAATATAACGGCATCAAGTTCTCGACGCCCGACGGCGCGCCTGCGCTTCCGGAAGTCACGACGTCCATTGAGTTTGAGATAGCGGCTATCTTCGCGGATGCGACTCCGCAAGCGCCGCACATCACAAATGCCGAGGTGCAGTCGCAGTCCGAGCCTCAGCCTCAATCCATCGACCCGCGCCGCATGTATCTCTCCCGTCTTCGCGAAATCGTCGATCTCGATGTCATTGAGAAAGCTGGCGTCAAGATTGCCTTCGATCCGATGTGGGGCGCTGCCCGTGGCTATTTTGACGCGTTGCTGCGGGAGGCCGGAGTGACGGTGGCCAGCGTCCACGACACTCGCGATGTTCTTTTCGGCGGCCATGCCCCCGAGCCCGACGATCTGCTGCTCGAAGATCCTCCGCTCGAAGATCTGCGGCTGGAAGATCTGCGCTGCAAGATGCGCGAAATGGGCGCGGGCATTGGAACCGGAATTGGCATCGCGACCGATGGTGATGCTGGCCGCTTCGGGATTGTCGATGGCGACGGCACGTTCTTTCAGCCCAACTACATTCTCGCGCTGCTCTTTGACTACCTGGTTGAAACGCGCGGATGGACGAACGGAGTCGGCAAATCCGTCGTCACCACCAATCTCATCAACGCGCTGGCCGAGAGACACAAGATCGCCCTCTATGAGACCCCGGTTGGATTCAAGTACATCGGCGAACTGATCAAGCAGGACAAGATCCTGATCGGCGGCGAAGAGAGTGCCGGCCTCTCTATCCGCAAACACGTCCCCGAGAAGGACGGCGTACTTGCAGGGTTGCTGTGCTGCGAGATGGTGGCACGCCGGGGCGTTTCGCTGGGCGAACAACTGGCCGACCTATTTGCCGAAGTTGGTTCCTACTATCCTTCAAGAGAGAACTTCCGCTTGACGCCGGAAGCGAAACAGAAGTTTACTGAGAAGTTACGGGGCGATCCGAGCGAGTTTTATGGCATCAAAGTTGCGCAAGCGGTGAGGATCGACGGACTCAAACTCGTACTCGCCGACGGATCGTGGGTGTGCTACCGGCTCTCGGGCACGGAGTCAGTGGTGCGCGTGTATAGCGAAGCGCGCAGCAGGGATGGCCTCGCAAAGTTGAGCGCGGCAGCGAAAGCATGGATCTTCGACTAGGACCAACGCCGAGAATGCGCATCCTGCCCCGTGCGGAGGAAGGCCTGCGCACAGTCATCGGTCAGGCGGTGGGTCAGGCAGTGGATCAAGCTCCGAAGGCGGAGGCCGTGGCGGCGCGCTGGGTGGAGCGTACGCGTCCGATCTGGTCGTGGTTCGTGGTGGCGTGGCGACGCCTGGGAACGGCGGCCGCTGTGCTTACTATCTTTGGGTTACTGCTGCACGCCATGTTTGGAGCCAACGGCATGGTCGTCTATCGGCAGAAGCGCGCCGAGATGCAATCGCTGCAGATGGAGGTTGAGCGCCTGCAGAAGGAAAACAGCCAGTACGCCGATCAGATCAAATCGCTCAAATCCGATCCCGCGGCCATCGAGAAGGAAGCCCGCGAGCAGCTTCACTACACACGGCCTGGAGAAGTTGTTTACGTCGCCCCCGATCCTCCGCAGAAGGCACCCACCGGCCGCGCCAAGAACGATCCTAAGAACCCACGTTAAGGATGATCGCTGAGAACGGACGTTAGGAACGACCGGTTGATGCCCAGCGTCTGCTTCTTCTGTGATAGAGTGCAAGGATCGCATCTCGTGTGGGAACCAATCTAAGGTGGAACCAGTCTAAGGAGGGTGACATGCGGAAGTTTCTCTTGTTGTTACTTGCCGGCGCTTTGATTGTGCTGATCGTGTCGGTGTCATTTGCCAGCGATGCCCGAACCGTGAACGGTTGGGTCAGCGACTCCAAGTGTGGCGTTAAGGGAGCCAACGCGGGCGCGGAAGAATGCACGAAGAAATGCATCCAAGAAGGGGCCAGCGCGGTGGTTGTTACCGACAAAGACCAGAAGGTCCTGACGGTGGACAATCCCGAAGCCCTTAAGGAGCACTACGGACATCACGTTGCCGTGACCGGGCACATCGACGGCGACAAGATTCACGTGGATAGCGTCAAGATGCTGTAGAGCTGGGTCTGTTTGGTCGCGACTTGAATCAACGCTGTCATCCTGAGCGAAGCGAAGAACCTATGCATTGAGGCACATTCAAATTCATAGGTCCTTCGCTTCGCTCAGGATGACAAAGTTTGTGGCGAGATTGAGAGAGTGTTGTTTCATTTGCGCACGGGGTTGCTGCGCCCACTTCTATCGCACAACGCCTTCCAGCGGCGAACTAGCAGTCGCATAGAGCTTTCGCGGCATTCTCCCCGCCATGTACGCCTGCCGTCCCGCCAACACCGCGTGTTTCATCGCTTCCGCCATCAGCACCGGTTCCTGGGCGCCGGCGATGCCTGTGTTCATCAGGACGGCGTCGTAGCCTAGTTCCATGGCGATGGCTGCGTCGGAAGCTGTGCCCACGCCCGCGTCCACAATCAGCGGGACTCCCGTGATCAGCTCACGCAGGATCTGCAGGTTGGCCGTGTTCTGAATTCCCAGTCCGCTGCCGATCGGCGCACCCAATGGCATCACCGCCGAAGCTCCCGCGTCCACCAGCCGTTTGGCGAACACGATGTCGTCGGACGTATAAGCCAGCACCCTGAATCCTTCCTTCACCAACACCTGCGTGGCTTCGAGTGTTGCTTGCACATCCGGATACAGCGTGGCCTGGTCGCCAATCACTTCGAGCTTGATCCAGTCCGAGAGTCCAACTTCGCGCGCCAGCCGGGCGGTGCGGATGGTGTCGTCAGCCGTGTAGCAGCCGGCGGTGTTGGGCAAAAGGAAATATTTATTCGGATCGATGTAATCGAGCAGAGATTCCTTGCTGCGGTCGAGATTTACGCGGCGCACGGCCACCGTCACCATATCGGCGCCACTGGCTTCGAGCGCGCGGGCGGTTTCCTGAAAAGACTTGTATTTGCCGGTCCCAACGATGAGGCGGGAACGGAATTGCCTGCCAGCGATAATAAGTGAATCGTTCATGACTTTATTGTACGGCTGCGGCTAACTAGGAACCAGATAGTGGAGAGATGGGCGTCTCGCGGGCCTGCCTGAGCTTAGTCGACGGGTCCAGCGGGGACGTCCGGCGCTCCATCTCCGGCTCTCTACTGGCTCACCCTCCAGTCGCCTCCGCCTTGGCATACATCTCATCAATCAACGTCCGGTATCGCTCCTCGATTCCGCGCCGCCGCACTTTGAATGTATGCGTCAGCGTTCCATCCGCCGCCGAGAGTTCTTCGGGCACCACCAGCACGCGTTTCAGTTTTTCGAAGCGCGCCAGATTCTGGTTCAGGTCTTCAATGATGCCTTCATAGAGCGCCTGCACCTTGGCGTTCGCGACGAGCGCTTCCCGCGAAGCGAATTCAATATGGTTCGCCCGCGCCCAATCTTCCAGCGCGGGGAAGTGCGGCGCGATCAGCACCGCGGGAAACTTCCTCCGGTCGCCGAACACCACTGCGGTCCCAATCAGCGGATTCAGCTTCAATGAATTCTCGATCGGCTGCGGCGCAATGAACTTCCCGCCGGAAGTCTTGATCAGATCCTTCTTGCGATCGGTGATCGAAAGAAATCCCTCACTGTCGAGGTGCCCAATGTCGCCCGTCTTGAACCATCCGTCCACAAACGCGTCGCGCGTTGCCTCCGGGCGTTTCCAATAGCCCTTGAATACAGAGGGCCCACGCACCAGCACCTCGCCGTCGTCGGCAATTCGTACCTCAACGTTCGCCAGCGGTTTGCCGACCGTGCCCAGTTTGTGCGCGAGCGGCGTGTTCACCGCGATCACCGGTGAAGTCTCCGTCAGCCCGTATCCCTCGTGGATGGGAATGCCGATATCGGCATACCACTCGACCAATTCGCGGCCCAGTGGCGCGCCTCCGGAAATGAACTCGTGGGCTTTTCCACCGATTCCCGCGCGCACCTTGGAAAAGACCAGGCGATTCGCGATTTTCCAGGTGAGCGCAGTGGGCGTGGTTCCGGCGAGAGACTCGGCGCGGTGAGCGCGCCCCACCGAAAGCGCCCAGCGATAGACAGCGCTTTTCGGAAAGCCCGCAGCCTTGAGGATCACCTGTTGGCGAATCTTTTCGTACACGCGCGGCACTGCAACAAAGATGTCGGGCTGCACTTCCGCCAAAGCCTGCACCAGTTGGGCAATGTCAGGACAATACGCCAGCGCCACCCCGAGGTAGAGAAGCGCGAAATCCACGTGCCGCGCCGTCACATGAGAGAGCGGCAGAAACGACACGCTCACCTCCTCTTTTCTTCCGAAGCCGAATGCTGCCATCGAACACGCGACATTCGACGCCATGTTGCCGTGCGTCAGCATCGCTCCCTTCGGAGTTCCCGTCGTGCCGGAGGTGTAAATAATTGTGGCTAGGTCGTCCGGCGCAATCGCTTGGGAGCGAGCGTCGAATTCCGGATCGAAGTCGGCCGGCCCTTGCAGCATGAATCCCTGCATGTGGGCGGCGTGCGCGGTTTCGACCGCATCCATCACCAGTATTCGCTCGACCGGCGTGTGGCGCTGGATGGTCAGCACCTTTTCCAACTGGTTCTTGGTGGACACTGCGATGACGCGCGCCCCGGAGTCGTTGAGGATGAAGGAAGTCTGGTCCGCCGTCTGGGTGGGATAAATCGGAACCGTGACCGCGCCCATGGCAAGCGCCGCGAAATCGGTCATGGCCCACTCCGGGCGATTTTCGCTAAGGATGGCGACGCGATCGCCTTTGCGAACACCCCAGGATTCAAGCGCGCGAGCCAACCCAACAACACTGCGGTAAATCTCCGCGGATGAGATCGGCACCCATCCCAGCGCCCCCTTTTGCAGCATGACGCGGTTGCGGCGTTTTTTGCAGATCGCCAACAAAATGTCATTCAGAGTCTGGAGGCTCATCCGATCCGATCAAGATCCCGCAATCATTGTACAAAGTCATTGTACAGAGTCGGAAGAGGCGCCTCGGCATGGCCGTGCGCGAAAGCATCTTGGCGCTCGGACGGCGCTTCCAGTCGCGAGTTCCAGCCAGTTCTCCCTGTCATTACAGTTGTGTTATCCTTTCTGTGCGGGGTGGAGCAGTCTGGTAGCTCGTTGGGCTCATAACCCAAAGGTCGGTGGTTCAAATCCACCCCCCGCAACCATTTACGGATTTGAGGGACTACCGGCGTAGTCCCCAATTCCAAATCACTGGATCGTGGCTGTTTCGGGCCTCAAATTCTTCAGGGAAACTTCCTTCGCCCTATCCTTCAGCTGGCTTTTGATCGCGGGCGGCAAGACAAGATCTGCTACCCGGCTATTGGCTCGGCGCTTCGTTTTCTCAAATGCTGAGCCGTAGGTATTCATGGTCGTCTTGATGTCTGCGTGCCGCATGAGGCGCTGCTGCACCCCGAGCGGCGTGCCGATATCATCAATCAGCGTCCGATAGGTGTGCCGAAAGCTGTGCCACCCCACTCCTTGCAACCCGATCTTTTCACCTGCTGGTCGCAAGTAGTCTTTCTGAATGGCATCGCCGTGGACTGGGCGTTTCGTATCCGCATTAGCGAATAGCCAAGCCTCCGGCGTTTCGACACATCGCTTCCGCCAATCCTCCAAAACGGACACGAGCTTGGAATCCAGAAAGACTTCGTCCTCTGAAGCTCCGGTCTTTCCGCCGTTCCAGACGTAGCGGCCCACAATAGATCGGGTCAACGTCAGTGTCCGCCCCTTCAAATCAAAGTCCTGCCACTGCAATGCCCTGATCTCACTGATGCGCAAGCCCAGGCACATTGCAATCATGACCATCACTTGAATGTGGTACGGAAGCTCTGCGAGAAGAGCCTGATATTGCTCGACCGTAAGCACAACTTTCTTGCGAACCCGTTTCGTCACGCCCTTGATTTCGACTAACTGCATCGGGTTTCTCTGAGTCTCCAGAATTTCCCATTTCATCGCGTACTCAAAAATGCGATGCAGGAGACCCTTTATGTTGGACTTCGTTTTGGGAGAATGCTTCAGCTCTTTCAACCACTGTTCCACTTTGAGGGGCTTTTTCACTTCGGCCACGGGAGCCTCGCCCCATTGTGGCAGAATGTGCACCTTCAAAATGGATACGTAGGACTTCTTGGTTGAATACCGTTCTGGCATTGCTTCGTGCATGTATCGCCTTACCAATGCTCCGAACGATTGACTGGAAGACTGCTCCATCCGCTGGTATCGAAACTCTCTCGACCCTTGCCAGGCATGATCTTCCGTTGGCCATCCTTCCGCATCTCCCGCTAACATTACGCTGCGCTTTCGCGTAATGCCCATCTCGTCCGTTTCGTAAAAGCGCCAAACCCAGACATCCGGGCCTCGCGTTCTCTTCTTGCGGACAATCGTGCCCACGTCTTGCTGTGTGCGTTTCAAGAAGCTTTCCTCCTTAAAGCGCGCACGGATGACGATTCTGACTGTACACGACAACGCATGTGCGAAACTAGCTCTGAAATTCGGAAACGCCAGCGCTTTCGGACTCCGCTGCCTATGGGATGTGCGGGAAGCCAGCCTTCCCGAGCCATCTTCTTCACGGTCACCGGGCTGATCTTCAAAAAGTTTGCTGCTTCTTCAGGCGTTACGAAGGGTTCGTTGTCTTCGGCTGGATTCATTTTCTACTCCATCCCGGAACTTCGGACGGGTTCATTTGGCTGAGCGTGCAGCAATCCGGTAGGTCGTCCGACCGGGGAGCAAACGTTGCACTTGACACTAACGCACGTGTACCCATACAGTCAATACGTAACGTTACAATATTTTAGTGAGGCTGACCCCTTGGCAGACAAGACCCCAATCCTGCAGCAGCCGGTGATCTCCATTCGGATTTCCGACGAGCTGCGTCGAAGACTCGACACTTTGAAGGAAATCATGGCCTCTAAGAGTGGCGAACCCGTCTCAACATCGGAGGCGGCAAAGCAGCTCCTTGAGTCCTCTAAAGAGGAGCGATTAGAGTTCGTAAATCTACTCTCAGAGCCAACCGATTCCCTGGTGAAGATTCGCGGGAAGGTAGACGCAAAGCTGCCACTTTCGCAAGCCGAATGGACCCTGGTTGCTTACTACTGTCAGCTGGGTGCGGAGTTATATGCAAATACCGGCCAGACGGACATTTCGTTTGAATCTCTCGCCGGAATTCTCGAAGCTTTCCTTGCCGTTTATGGACTTGTATCTAAACAGAGAAAGAGGGGCCCGATGGCCCCTTATCTCCTCACCACTCTGCCGTCACAAAAGCAAACTGAGGCGAAGCAGTCAGAGGAGATCGTAAACGATGATGTGCAGCGGGCCGTGAACCGAACCATCCACACGCTAAAGAACGCTGACAGCGAGACTGACCGACCAATTCATACCGCTCGACTTCTCTACATGGTTCTTGACAACGAAAAATTTCTAAACATCGAGAAGCTGAACGAAGCGCTGCGACCGTACTGGCCGATTCTCTGGCGCGTGTGCGCCCGTGGCCATTACCTCCGCCATGAAGAACCCTTACGCGATGGTGCATTTTGGGGTGCCGATTCTAGGTTGAGAAATCCTGGGCCATTGCCTTCGTTTCAGGAAGGCGAATACCGTCTCGAATTTCACCGGGGGCCGGAGACGGAATTCTCTACCTGGTTGTATTTTCCCGGAAGATTTGCTCTGCAATATCCGCTCTTCGATTACCCGAGAATTGCGGAACTTCGGACGATCCTAGAAGGGTTGTCGCTGCGCGACACACTGATCTTCTGGGAAGGTCGCTATTTCCTCGCGTCTACGTGGTTCGACGAAGAAGAAAAGGTCGGCGTCGTATTTCGCTCTCGGGACCACGGGATCGCCGTCACATTTCATCATGACGATTGGCAGGCGATTAAGAGTCTGTTTCGCCGCGGCTGGCAGGCGCCGGAAGTGGTCCGTCTGTGGAATGCGTTGGCGAGGGAGTATGGCGAGCTGTGAAAGGCGCGGTGCTTCGCACCGGAAGAATTTTGACACTCCACCCCTTCGAGGGAACTGTAGGGAAACTTGACATTTTTCTGGAGGAACCATCCTGGCATCCAATAGATAGCGTGGGTGAGGGTTCCGTACGGAAACCCGTGACTCCTTGCGTAAGCGCGGGTGCTGGGAGGTTGGAGCGATGGCGCTGCTCGATGAGAAGAACCTTGCGGCGGAAGCGGCAAAGCGGGCGCGGTTCCGGGTGCATCACGTGGGGACAAAGCTCAACGAGGCGGAACTGCACGAGCTGGAGGGGCTGGCGGCGAAGCGGAACGAGACGCAGGCGGAGCTGATCCGCGGGCTGATCCTGCGCGAGATCGAACAGGACAAGACGGGGCTTCGACCCAGTGCTGAGATGGTGGAAATCACGGCGTGCCGGCTGTTGTTGGTGAACCTGCTGGGTCCGCTGGTGAAGGGCGAGGCGATGACGCAAGAGGGGTTCGACGGGATCGTGGACGAGGTCAAGAAGCGGAAGGCGCGTGTGGCGCGGGACCGCCTCAAAGACCACGAAGCACGGCGCTGAGCGGCGGTGGCCGATGAGAAGCAGTCCGTCACCCGCAAAGGCTGACTTATGTCTCCGTCTCGCGTGGACGCTGTCACGCGCAGATTTATACGAATAATGCAGCGACGCTGGGGCAGGAACCCAGCCCCGATGTGTCCCATTCGCACGCGATTCAGCCATAGCCAGCGATGCATAAATAGAACTACAAACCACGAATACGAATCAGATCAGTCAGGTTTTCGGTTTAGGTCTGTGATGCTGCATTCCCGAATGACATGCCCCGGATAGCCAGAGCATAGCCGAGGCCCGGCCAGTGTCAAGGCCGCGCTTCGCGCGCCGCGTTTGCGGTCGAAGAGCCTTGACACTGGCCTTTGCGCCTCGGCTTATTATTCAGCTATCCGGGGGATGTCAGATTTCTAGTTCCACGAACCGGGCTTCGGCCCCGAGTCGAACCGTTGTCGGAAGTGATCTGGCACTTGAGAAAGACGTGTTCAAACAAGCTTTCTCTTGCGAGCATGAGAATCATTACTTATAGCGACCTGCATCTTGAATTTGGCTCGGGCTGGATGGTGCCCCCGGCGGTGCACGGAGATGTCATGATCCTGGCAGGCGATATCGTCACGCTGAGGGATTATGAGCCGCTCGACCAGATTCTGCGGAAGTGGAAGAAACCAGTGCTCTATGTGACGGGAAACCACGAGTATTACACGCGGCAGCCAATGAACGAAGAGGACAATAGATTCAAGGCGTGGCTCGAAGACAGACATCCGCATGTGAAACTGCTGCTTGATGAAGAGGTCAGTATCGGCGGCGTCAATTTTTTCGGCGGCACGATGTGGACGGATTTCAACGGCGCCGATTTGCGCGCCATGGAGACCGGCCGCTCTCAAATGAACGATTACCGGCTCATCCATAACCCCGACAAAACGCCTTTCACACCAGCAGATTCGATTGCGCTACACAACAAATTCGCGTCGAAATTGCTGAAGTGGTTTGGCAAGAATCTAAGTGGTCCGCGCGTGGTTATCAGCCACAACGCGCCCGTCATCAATCCCAACTCCAAATTCAAGGGCGGCCCTCTCACGCCGGCGTTCAATTCCCTGGACATGGTGGAGATCATTGGGGCTCACCAGCCGGCCCTCTGGGTGTATGGCCATACGCATGAATGCGACGATCAGACGATGGGCCGGACCCGGATCATTTCAAATCAACTCGGATATCCGGGCAGCCTTTGCGGTTTCGAATGCAAGGACTTTGATGAAGCGGGTCTGCCAGTCGAGGTAGGCGTTTAGCCCCGAGCGGGAAAGCAATTGCCTTGTGCAGGCAAACAACATGCCGAGCATTCTGCCGAAATTGCCAACGTCAAAGCCGGCCTAATGCGATCCGGAGTTCATCCGCAATCGGCGTAGAGATCGCATCAACCGCTGCGGCCATAGGTACCGCCGTGAGCCATAACTGCACGGATCGCGAGCCAGCGGACAGCGACGCTCGATGGATGAGTCGCCCACGCTTCTTCAGAGAGTGCCAGCTTTCAGGTGAACAGGGATAGGTTAGACACGCGATTACCTTCGGAGTGGACGCCAGATTCGCGTAAGCCAGCACCTGTAGCATGTCGGTTCGATGCTGCTCCCGGAGTTGTTCTTCAAGCCGGGACCACGATTGTGTCTGCATCTCTTCCCAGTGACGCTTGTACTTAGCGTCAACAATCAACGTGAGGGAGTCCCACTCAAGCCATACATCGGGGATCAGGGACTTCTGTGAGCCGAGGTAGGGTGGTTCCCAGTTCACGGCGTGTGTCGTCTCGTGTCTCCGCCCCACCTTCATTCTCGCGCCCGTCCGGCGCGCAATCGTGCAAAACACCGTTTCCACCCACGCTTCGAAGAACTGGTCCATGCGCATGGTCCACGGAATTCCTGCGAGGTCGCTAAGTCCCGCCAGGCCCCGCTCCTCAACTGTCCACTCAATCGCTTGTAATCCGTCAGTGAACTGTTCGCTCCGCATCGGGCGATGGAGCCAAGTTGCAAGCGTTGAGGAGCTAGGAAAATAGGGGGTGATACCGTGCACTCTATGCATTAGCTCGTTGGCAAACTCAATTAGTCTATGAACAAACGCACCTTGGTCCTTTAGTGTTTCAAGCGCTCGGAGTTGCTTCTCGACCACGATCCGGATCGCGCCTTTCACGAGACGATCATCCCGTAAATCGGGGAACACACATGGCACAGAAAGAAAGTTCGCCGAGGGTAAGCTCTTGGTGGCGTAGCGCGGCCAATTAACAGTTCCGCGTGGTGCACTGCGAGGTTCATGGATCATCTCAAAGCGACGGTCGAGCGAGTCGAGCAGCGCCTTGAGGCGAGTGAGAACCATGAATGACAGAACCCAAACAGGCACTCTTCGCTCTGAACGGTGGAGGAGCGGCAGGCGAAGAGGCACGGGCGCTATGCGCCAGCCCATCTCGGCTAACATCGGTCCGATTCCTGGCCACGGAAATCTGGGTTGGATAACCAGGCCGAAATCAAGGCGGGCTGTGGTTGCCGAGAACAGAGGAATTGCTCCTACAGACCGTCCGGATGAAACCACGATCCATAGGTCGCGACCGTCGTAATCCCCTTCCATTTGTGCATCGAGACGCATCATTAGAGCTCGGTTTCGCGTGATGAATTGTTCGGCGATCCGCGCCGCCTGCGCTGCGGGGTCGCGAGCAGAGCGCGTCTGGAAAAAGTCTATGGCTGAATATCGCGCCTCGGAATAATCTGGCAATTCGAGACAAACCTGTGCGAGATGGTCGGGCGCTTTCAGCGAGAGGCGGGTTCGAGGGGACGACGAGCGCCTTAGAGACTGTCTAGCCACTGAAGGTAGCTCCTGACGGGCTCGGCGAAGCCGCCAACATAACCCTGAAACAAGTACTCCTGCAGGAGAGGAGCGAGGCTTGTTTTCAGTTCACGCCGCGCTTTGTCTTCACTCATCTCGAGAAAATACGAGTGTCCCGGCACGAGAGCAAACGCATCGTCAGGCGCGTGTTCCACAAATATAGAGAGGAGTTTCCGGAACGCGTCTTGCATCAGGGAACACCCGTGCTGCTGAACAACACTCATCCGCGGCCACGCCGAAACGAACGCGAATCGTCGCCTGATGGCAACGTCAACAATTGCGATGCTACGATCCGCGCTGTTCATCGTGCCAAGTATGTGTAGGTTCTTAGGTAGGTTGAGTGACTGATGGAACGGAGAGCCAAAGTCATAGGGAAGCTGGATAACGCGCTCGCGGTCAGTTTCGGTTTCTAAGAGAAAGATCGCTTCGCCCAGGATCTTGCTTAAGTCGGCTCGGTTGATTTCGTCGATGTGCAGCAGATACGGTCGAGACAAGTCGCCTGACGCCAGGGCTGCTGCTTCCATCAGCACGCCCGGCGTCGCTTTGAAACGCAGACCAACTCCACCATCGGAATTGTCAGGAGCAAGGCCTCCAATGAAGTTTTCGTACGTCGTGTTGGCGTGGAATTGGATGCTCCTCCCCAAGCCCTTGTACTCGTCGTCGAGGAGGTCGAGGGCCATTTTCGTTTTACCTGTACCAGGAGGGCCCTGGAGAATTACGTAGCGTCTGGAGTCCAACAGACCCTTTAACTCATTGCGCTCAACTCCCGGCATAAGACAGTCGAGCCAGCCCGACCTGATTTCTTCGGCACTCGGCTGCCACCGGGCCAGCGGCTCGTATCCCCTCTCTTCGAAAAGAAGATCCAGGAGAGCGCTCACTGCAGCCTCTGTCGTCGCTTTGTCGGTCGTCGGTCGAAATAGCGCGTAGACCTCTTTGCCATAGCGATCAAGGGCCGCCTTGTGGCTGGACCACTCTTTCTTGATTTCATCTGGAACCGAAATGTCGGTCCGGGTAGGGTCCTGTTTCGCCCAAGCAACGCGACTTCCTTTGCCATAACGGTGGTTTAGCCAACCGCAAATAGCTTTTGTCTTTCGTGCGTGGCCGGGCCGACCCAGAATCGCTTCGTCGGGGGTTAGACCTTGCGTCCCAACCACTAGGCCGAGCAAACAAGATGCCCCCTCTGCAGGGAAAATTACGAATGATAGCCCGCTGTACGCGCCCGAGGGAGGGTTGGAAGGGTGGATGTACGCAGCAAACGGAACGCCAGTCTCGCCGCCCATTGCTGGCGCGCGAAGTGCGATTTCGCCGCTTGCTGCTTGCGGATAACGCCCTTCCGCCGAGCCAAACAGAGACGCGAGGGCTGCCTCGTTTCGATCTTTCCAGCCTGCGTCAACCGACGAGTGGATAACTTCCACCAATTTCTCAAAAGCCACTTGCGTTGAACCTCCTCATTCGCTCCGCACCAATCTACTCCTGCAGGCCTCTTCTGTGGAGTTATTCCGGGTTGTTCGGGCCCCCCTCAATTCGGCAACCGACTGCTTCACGTTGGTCAGCGTCCAATCATAACGCCTCCATATAGGGTCAGATGACATCGCTTATCCTTGTGCGAAATTCGGAAGGTGGGCGCAGCACTAGTAATTCGGCGTCGTCTGACAGCGTCTGCTCGCACCCGGCGACCGAGCGGAAGGAAAGACCTTGGTCACTCCCACATGAGTTACAAATTTTCTCGTAATGCACTGACTAGAACGGGGGACGAAGATGGCCGAACAACACACGATTCTTGGCGGAAAAGTCTACGTCTACAAACGGCCGAACAGCAGCCGATGGCAATGCTCAAGCTTTTTCGGGGGCAAGAATCGTCGTACCAGCACGAAGGAAGAGAGCCTCGCCAAAGCTAAGGACGTCGCCGAGGACTGGTATTTACAGCTTCGGGGAAAACTTCTCACTGGAGAGCTCAAAGCCGAAAAGACGTTTCGCGAGGTGTCTGAACACTTTTTACGCGAATACGACATCATGACGCAGGGGCAACGGAACAAGCACTATGTGGACGGCCAACACTGGCGGGCGAGCGTTCACTTGGTGCCTTTTTTCGGAAACATGGACATCTCGAAGATCACCACAGGAAAAATCATGGAATATCGAATTCACCGACACCAACAAGCAATTGCGAAACGCGGCAAGCCGCCGGCACACAGCACGATGCATCACGAAATCGTGACGCTGCGTCAGACCCTGAAAACTGCGACGCGCCACGGATGGCTCGACCGGCTTCCAGATTTCTCTGAGCCGTACCGGCCATCATCGAAAATCTCCTACCGGGCATGGTTTTCGCCAGAAGAATACGAGAAACTCTGTGAAGCGACTCGAAAACGCGCAATTGAGCCGAAGAAAAAGGGCTTCAGATGGGAAGCGGAGCAACTTCATGATTATGTGCTCTTCGCGGGCAACACCGGACTGCGGCCCGATGAGGCGCGGCGTCTTGAGTTCCGCGATGTCGAGATCGTTGACGACGAGCCTTCGGGCGAGACGATTCTCGAGATTGAAGTGCGCGGAAAACGGGGATTCGGATATTGCAAGAGTATGCCCGGTGCAGTGAGTCCATTTGAGCGACTTAGAAGCAGGCTCCGTCCGAGGCGCGTTGAGGGCGTGCGTGGCCTCAGCGAAGTGCCCGACACTTCCGATGTCGGCGGGAAGGAGTGGCGCACGCCCGAACCGACCGACCTCATTTTTCCTAAATGGCAGCGCGAGCTCTTCAAGGCTATCACTGAGGAGCAGGATCTTCGGTCCGACAGAGACGGCCGACCACGTACGGCGTACAGCCTACGGCACACATACATCAGCATGCGGCTGTTGGAGGGAGCCAACATCTATCAAATCGCTAAGAACTGTCGTACGAGTGTCGGAATGATCGAGAAATATTACGGGGTGCATGTCAAAAACTCGCTCAACGCCGCTGCCATCAATGTGGTTCGCTCGGGTAAAGACGAGATGGCGGAAGAATTCGAACACTTGATGGAAGAAGAAGAATGAGCGCGAGCCACGGCTATGGGCCGCCCCCCGAAATCAGGCTTGCCTGGCATCCGGCGTCGCAAACACACACCGTGTTAGGTTATTTCGTTGTAATAAGACAATAAACCTAATATACTAGGTGCATGTTGCCGCTGTCCGCATTGGGCGAGCAGATTGCCGCCAAGCGCAAAGCACTCGGCCTGACGCAGCCCATGCTTGCGAAAAAAGCCAGGGTCGGACTCTCCACGCTCGACGCCTTAGAGAACGGACGGCTGGGCGAACTTGGATATTCCAAGATCACCAATATTCTCACGGCACTGGGAGTCGAGCTGAAGCTTCAGGAAGCAAGCGCGGGCCGGCCGACGCTTGAACAACTCATGGAAGAGGGACGGGATGATCAAGGTCTGGACCGACGCCGCTGAGGCGGGACTACTCGACCGTCACGGCGAGCGCGGCAGCACGTTTGTCTACCTTCCCGGCGACCCGCCCACGCGCGCGGTCTCGGTGACGATGCCGTTGAGGCTTGAGTCGTGGAGCGTGCCCTTTGGCCTACTTCCGGTTTTCGAGATGAACCTACCCGAAGGCGCACTGCGGGAGCGGCTCCGCCTTGCGTTTGCGAAAGCGACCGGCACCTTCGACGAATTCGACTTGCTGTCCATTGTCGGCCGCTCGCAGATCGGGCGTATCCGCTACACGGGCGACAAGGAACGTCTGCACGAGGACGTGCCGTTCCAGTCAGTGGACGAGATTCTCGAACGCAGGCGCGGCGGCGACCTCTTTCGCTATCTCCTGGAGAAATTTGCTACCTATTCCGGAATCAGCGGCGTGCAACCCAAAATCCTCGTGCGCGACGAAAAGGCTTTCGCCGAGATGGAGCATACGGGACACCGCCTCTCACAGAGCTACAAAGGCGCGACCCACATTGTGAAGCTGTGGGAGCCCAACGAATATCCGCAACTGGCGGCCAACGAGTATTTTTGCCTCACCGTGGCGCGCAAATACGGACTCGAAGTGCCCCCCTACCGCCTGGCCGAGGACGGCATGGCGCTGGTCATTGACCGTTTCGATCTGCGCGTGGACGGGACCTATCGCGGAGTTGAGGATTTCTGCGTGCTGAACGGCCGCAGGACCGACGAGAAATATCGCGGCAGCTACGAGACCTCGGTCATGAAGCGATTTGGGCAGTTTGCAAACTCGACGCATGTGGGCGAGGACATGGAAAAGCTGTTCGCCCTGATTGCCATGAATTGCGCGCTTCGCAACGGCGATGCACATCTCAAGAACTTTGGAATTGTTTACGACGACGTTCAGGGAGAAGCGAGACTCGCACCCGTCTATGATCTTGTGACCACCTCCGTCTATCTGCTGAAGGACAGCATGGCGCTGACCCTAAACGGCACAACGAAATGGGCGAGCGCGAAGGAACTGCAGCGACTGGGCGAGACGCGCATGGGAGGCACCCCTGCCCGCGTCCGGCAGATACTCGAACGCATAGAAGCTGCGATTGCGGACACCTCAAAGGAAGTGCACGCCTACATTAAAGCGCACGCGGAATTCAGTGAGATAGGCAATCGCATGCTTCAGCAATGGGAGCAAGGTGTGGCGCTTTCGCTTAAGACCGCCTGAGCAAACCGGCGTGTGGTCGCTCGCGTTTTCCTGGTACGAAATCCAGAAGGTGGACGCAGCACGCGCTACGCGCTTGCGAAGGTCACGTGAGAGTTCTCAGAGAACTGGTTTATTTCGTCCTAGGGGATCAGCATTTGTGCAACACGACAATCCTTACCGCTCGTGGCAGCATGAAGTAGATGGGGCTTGATATATGCGATCAGTTCCCTTTCGTCGTCTCGTAATTTTTCCAAGCTTTGTACCAGCGGCGATTTGTTCGTAGTCGAGTTCCGGGCCTTGGCCTGATCGTCGAGCGCCTTCTCGTAGAGGCTTTGCAATCCTTTGAAGGAAAGCTCCAAGGTGTTCTCAAGTTGAGTAAAGTGGGATAGTTGCGGAAACCGATCCGCGGGCCAATCGCTGCTTTGGCCTGTCAAAGCTTCAGCCTGCAACTGTTTCTTGGCTGCTTCATCAAAATGGCTGCTCGTTGAGTCTTTGACAACCGTACCGAGTAAGTCTTTCGCGGTTCTCGGCGTATAGTCCCGCGACATCTGCATCATCGGACAAGTTTGGACTGGATTCTGCGGGTCGCAGAGGAGGCAGGTGTCATCGTCATAGGTATCAGGATTGGCCCTGCGAAGATCGACATACCCGATGGACTTGTTTATATTGGGCGTCCCTGTAGATTCCAGTGAAGTATCGTCGAGCAATAGAATCATGCTGTGATAGGCAGCTCTTACATGATAATCACACACAGCGGAAATGCTTGTTTGGTCAGCCTCCTCAACCGCGGAGATTGATATCCGCAATGTGCCGTTGTGCTCCTGATCCATGCCCGAGCCAGGGACGATGACGCAATTGCGCCCTATGGGGGTGGAGCACCGAAAAAGTGTCAGCGTGGTGCTTGGCCAGTTACCGTAGTGGAGGTGAAGCCCTATACTGTGTTTGTATTCGTTGGCGCCATTGACCGTGGCAGGGACGCCGAAATTGCCCTGCAGCGTCATGTAGTCCACACCGTCATTACTCACGGAATCTGGCATCGGCAGCACCACGTACCACGCTTGCTGTTGCTCGGGTGTAGTCCACGTGTACCAATTCCAGTTTGATAGAGTCTGGACTTGCAAGAGCTTGTGACCCGCGTAGTTGCCTCTAAATAGCGAGGCGTTATTTTGTTGGCCGAACGCGCAAGCACCATCGTGTCCAAGGCAGTACAACCCAAAACCCGATGAGAAGACGCCCCCGTGTCCAGTGGTGAATGTCGGAGCATTGTGGCCGGGTGCGTTCGGCGCCATCGCAATCAGCGCTGTTCCGCCCGTGAAGTGCTGATCCACATAGTAGACCCAAGGGCCTTCTAACGCGATATCGAGTTGCTGCCCGAACATCGAAACGGAAGAGCACAGCAATCCCAAAAGGCAGATCGCACAAATCAATGGCATCCTCATACTCGTTCTCTCCTTATGTGTTATCGAACCCCTTGAAGTTCAAACGCGGCCCAGTAATACGGGTGCGCCGAAGGTGGCCGGGCAACGAGTGCAAGTTCGGCCGCGCGCAGCGAATCCGCAACATCCTCTCCGTTTAGCAGGCCCGCGTAAAACTGTTTCATCAGAGTGGCGCTTTGTGACGAGTCAATGTTCCACCGGCTCGTGATGACGTGTGGTACACCACCGTGAAGCAAAGCCTTGGCCAATCCTTCATTCCCAGATTCCGCGGCATCCGGGAGGGCACCGGTTTGGCACGCGGAGAGGACCGCCAGTTGCAGTCCAGCCGTATCGCCTCCGTGCAAGCTCTGGGCGTTCAGCAGGTGAGCGCGCCGCGTGTGTGGATCGCGATCACCGAGGACAAGACCATCGCGCTCCGGGGAGGACACTGCGTGGCCGGAGAAATGAAAAACGGAAACGCCCGGCAAATTTTGGCGAATAGCCGAAAGAGAGGCGTCTGGACCCTTGAGCCATCGAGCCGAGCGAAAGCTGCCAGCAACGGTTTCTGCCTCTAGTTCGGCGTCTGCGAGCGGCGTCCAACCCTCTTCAGCGGGCGACGGGACACTCGTTACCAAGGCAGGAGATTCCGAAGTCAACTCTTTGACGGACCGGAGTTGGCTGGCTTGGTAGAGGCCTGGCGAGATGACAACAGCGTTTCGCTGAGCTAGATAGTGGTTGGTGTGATCAAGCAGAGCTTCAAATGGAACACCCGCGAGGATTTCATCTGGCTCGAAAACGAGGACCCTCCCGCTCACGATCCGTTCTTCCACAGGTGCAATAAGCAGGTCGTAAAGCGAACGGGCGGTTGTGCGCAGAACAAGCAAGTCGGAAGAAGGATCGGAACAAATCTCGCGGAAACGGGTGGACAGATCCAATACTTGTGGCAAGGGTCGGTCAATCCATTGCGAAACGACGCCACGATCATCGTAGGCCCAAACTGCGATTCCGTCCGGAAAGGCCGCATATGCTATGACCGTTTGGCCTGACAGGAGTGGAAGCTGATCTGAAACTCTTGTGGGCGTGGGCAAAGCGGCAGCGCCGTGCACATCTGGCGGAGTTGAAATATCCAAACCTTTGGAGTGCGTGACGGGATGCGGCTTGGCTCTCAGTTGTGCACCTTTGTACCACTCCCAAAGCTCAAGGGCGGAGGTGGCATCACGTTGCCGAAATGTCCAAGCGACGAGGTCACGATAGGTACCTTGCGTCTGTTCAGCCCATTGGCGGCGCTCACTATCGGAAGAGAATGAGTTTAATGCCCACTCGGCAAGAAAGATAGCGGACCGGAGCGAAGACTCAGTGGCGGAGAAGTCCGATCGACGCATGTTGATTTCCGCTTGGGCACTATAGAAACTGACCTCTGCAACGAAGTTCGGCGCACTGTCAAGGATGGGTTCCGCCTGTTTTAGACGAGCAGCGGCCTCTTCTAGATCGCCACGACGGGTCTCGATGCGAGCGAGCCAAATTTCTGCGTCCATTCGGTCGCGGGTTGTAGCCGCAGTATTCGGTGCGGCCGCGAATAAGGCACCGGCTTTGGCGAATTCTTCTTCAGCCAGCGACGGCATATCTGCGAGGTAAGCAGCATTTCCGTACCAGCGGTGGGCCATTGCGCGTTGGAGGACGTCGGGACTGGAATCAATCACCGTCGTGGCCTGTTTCCATAGGAGGACTTGCAGATTGGGGAGTCGTAAGTTGTCAGCGGCTGTGTCGAGGTCCGTGTAGAAGTTGTAGCCCTCCATTCTCCGTATCGGAGCGGACCAGAAAATATCCAAACCTTCAGATGCAAGCGAGAAAGCTTTCGTGGCATCTCCCATAAATGCAGACCCGTCAGATTCAAACCCCAGACCACGGAGGTATAGAGTGAGGTATTTGTATTTTCTTGCCAGGCCAAGCGCCATTGCCAAAGCGGTCCGGTCCGTTCCCATATCGCCGACCAGTCCCGCACAGTTCATCTCCTCTAGACCCATTTCCGTTTGGAGCCAGCCGTAACCGTTACGTTCAAGTTGCGGGATCAGGCTGCGGACGAGAGACATGCACGGTCGCCCCTCGTATAAAAGGTGATCCGCATAAACTTCTTCAGCTTGGGCGCGGAGCTCGCCCGCAAGATTGCCCGCCGAGCGAAAAAGTAGAGCGGCGCGACGCGCCGAAACTCGCTGCTCGGAATAGTCGCCCCTATCACCAGCGATCACAGTGGACGCAAGCGCGACAACGGCGGACGCGAAGCGCGGTTCCCGGGTTTTGCTCAGAAGTGCGGAAAGCCAAAGATCGCCGTGTGATATTTCAGCGATCTTGGCTAGAAGGCTCAGTGCGGTTTGAGCTTCTTTTGTCAATTGTTGAGCGGACGCTTCTGGATACGCCTTCGGCAGCCATTCCGATACAGCGACGTGCAAATACTCTTCGATGCGTTCGTCTATCCTGGCGCGAATGGCGGGATTATCATTTGTCGCGGCGATTTCTGCTGGCGTTAGCAGCGGTTCTGACTGGCTCTTCTCGTGCTGTTCTATTCTTTGCTCTACGGAAGCTAGGCGTTTTCGGGCTTCTTCGGACCATTCGCCTTGCGGGTCGATGCGGAGGTAATGCTTCCAATCGTCCACGGCCTGGGTGTAGAGAAACATGCGTTCGCAAGTGAGGGCGCGGTTGAACAGCGCGATTGGATCGTCTGGTGATTTAGCCAGCGCTTTGCCAAGCATTTCAATTGCATTGCCGTAATCAATCGGTCTGTTGGCGGATTCGGCGCGCAGAAAATATGCTGAACCGAGGTCAGTGAGCAAGCTTGGGGAATCAGGCTGTGCTTCGAGGGCGTGTTGTAGCGATCTAATCGCTGCTTCGTAGTTGCCATCAAGCAGTTCGGCGCGAGCTCGCGCTTGCAACCACTCAGGGTCATTAGGGTTCTTGCTGAGGTTTTCACCAATCAGAGCCTTGGCTTTCAGCAGAGATTGTGGTTTGTCGAAGTCGGACTGTCCGGTGCCTCGCTCCGCTTGCATCGGAGCGTATTTGGCGCCAGGGATTCTCACTTCCAATGTCCGATGGTCGCTGTAGGCTTGGGCGAGTAATTGTTCCGCGGACGGCGGGCGCAATGTCCGCACGCCAACCCAAGCAACGATGGCAACAGCGGCAATCCCTCCAAGTGCATACGCCGGAATCGGCCAAGCAAAAACCGCCCGCCACGACGAACGCTTCTGCTGCCTCTCTCGCACGGTGCCTCGTAGTATCGCGGCCATATTCTTTCGCCACTCGGGCCGCGCACTTCCCAGTGAGGCCAGCAGGGCCTCCTCACTCGGGGTTGCTTCGTCAGAGATGGTCTCTGCAGCGTGCTTTAGGAGAGGTCCGCAGTGCGCGCATTGTGCTGCGTGTTTCATTAGTTCTCTTGTCTTCGCCTCCGGGAGCAACCCGGCGGCCACTTTCAGCCACTCGGCATCCCCAACGCATTCTGGGGTTGGTGAGGATGGCTTAGGCACCCGCATACGCAAAATCTCGCTCTGCACAAACTTGTGCCTCTGCACCCTTCGGCTGCAGTCTTGGCAAGACTCAACGTGACGCTGGGCCTCTCTCAGATCTAGCGCTGAGAGTTGCTCCGAACCGGACACACTCGTTCCCCGCAACGAAACGAGACTATCGAGTTCGTCGTTATCGAGATGTTTGTCGAATGGCCGTGTCAAAACCTGCTACTCCTTCTAGTACGACATTGGCCGGCGGAATCCTTTTCTTAACATACGTTATGGCACCGCCGGGTCTGGCATTCCCGAGTTAGCCAGATGTTCCCGCACGCAGCGGGTGAGACGGAAAATGACGGCCTCCACGCCTTTTGCTGTAAGTTTAATGGTTGCCAAAGCAGCAATTGCTTTCGCGCTCATGCCCTGCAGGTAGTAGAGCCAGAAGATAAGGCAGTCCCGCTCCTGATTGGAGCCCGCCGCGCAATCCTCTACCTGATCGTTGACTTGTTTCAGAAAGACCTGGCGCTCCAAGGCGTCTGGACCGCCAAAGCTGCAGTTGTGCGCTGCCGGGTCAAAGTCTTCGTATAACTGATCGGTCTCTCCCGCGCCGCGTTTCTGCGAATGGAGTGATTTGAAGTGATCGTGAGCAACATTGATCGCAATTGTCTTTATGTATCCGAGCACCGCACCATCGGGATGTCGCTGGGCAAATTCGAGCAACAAACGGCACTTATCCACACATAGCTTGAGATAGGTCTCCTGCAGCAAATCGTCAACAAACTGCGCCGGGTCTTTTCCCCACTGGCAGGCGGTTCGCTGAATGGAAAGACTTATCGGTCGCTGAAAGCGGGAGACGAACTCATCCCATACCGCTGGGTCGTTTCCTTCCGAGCAGGCACGGATCAGATCTTCTGCAGATTGGGACGAAGTGTGAACCACGATACCCCGCAGTGTGCCGAATCTTACACGAAAAAAGAGCAATGATACAGGTTCAAGCACGTTTCTCTGGATCGTTCGACTCTTAACTGGATTACCGCTTATTTCGGCTTGGAACACCCCAAAAAGGATTTCAACCCTCTTTCTCGTTTCTAGGTGTGAGTGCTTGATGTTGCGGCGCAGCCGATTGAAGCCTCCGAAAGGTGGATGACCAAATGAAAAGAATCCAAAGTTGTCATTCAGCGTTATCCTGCATCTTTTTATTCTTAATCGCTCCGTGCTTCATGTCGGCAGATACAACCGTCCCTGAGAAAAAGCCTGACAGCGCGGGGACCTCGTCAACCGCCCTGACCCAGCCCGCGGCAGCGATGACACGCCCGTGGCACGTCTCCGTTGATTCCGTATCGAGCGATCAGTTGTCGTTAGACGTGACAGCGCTGTACCCCAGCGCTAGCGACAAAACGACGACAATTCCAGGGGCTGTATGCGCCACACAGGAAATCACCTGCAAGAAGCTACATTTGATCGTGCAAGATAGTGTCGTAAAAGACCAGCTTAAACAACTGCATCAGGGCGACCACATACAAGTCGTTTACTCCACGGATACGACCAAGAACGCGACCGTACTTAAGGCGTTGACGGTGGACTCGGTGTCCTCGACCGCCGGTGTTTGGGTGATGCTTGGATCGGTGATCATCGGCCTTTTACTGTGCTGCTGTCTCTCCGGTTTTAAGCCACAGCAACTGATCATCGGCCAAGACAACCGATACAGCAATTCGAAATTCCAGATGGCATTGTGGTTTTTCGTTCTAATAACCTCCTACATCGCCGCACTCTGGATACGCGTGTGGGCGGCCGGCACAGACTTCATCGGCGGCGTAAACATCCCCAACAATCTACTGCTGCTATCCGGTATGAGCGTCCTCACCTACGGCGGGGCAAAGGCAATTACCTCCACCAAGAGCGGTGCGCCCGGACAAACGTCAAAAACGACCGCTGATAAGCCTCGATTTCTGTTCGATTTGACCCATGATGATGGTGTCCCTACGCAACCAGCACAGGCTGCAACCGGTAACCAACCGGCAGTGGCCGCGCAGCCCGCAATACCTCCGCAGTTTGACTTCGGAGATTTTCAAATGCTGATTGTTACGCTCGTTGCCGTGGCGACCTACGTCGTACTGATTCTTAATTTCTTTGGAACCGTCTCGTACACCAAGGTGACGAGCCTGCCCGATGTAGACACCACATTGCTGGCTGCGTTCGGTCTTGGCCAAGGAGCATACCTGACGAAGAAGGCCGTAGGAAACGTAGGGACATCTTAGGTCGATCCAGTCGAGCATGCGGTTAGCTGGACAGTGTTCAGCGTGGCGTCTTACCAATTAACGAAAACGGAGGATGTTCTTTATGTGTGTACTTACGCCCGACAATAGCGACATCACGGGGACAACGTTCCGAGCGAGCCCTGCAGGGCCCGTCACATTGCAAATAACCGCTGTCACTGGGTCGGTCTTATTCGACCAAACGGCCACGGTCGTAAAAGACAGTACAGGAAAGCAGGTGGCCGGAACCTCATTCCCCGCAGCTGACACCTATTCATTCACTACCAGAGCCGGGCAAAGTTACACGCTCGAAACTGGATATATTTGCGTCCCGCCGAACTCAACAGGCGAGCTGAATGAGGCCGGTGCTGGCTGCACCCAGTTGTCCGACATTCTATCGTCGACACTCGCACAAACTTTCACCATCAAGGCGTAACGACTATGAAAAACACAATGCGCTCCATATTGGTCGCAGCAGCTTTTGCAATGTTGTCGTCATGGGCGACAGCTCAACAAATTACGAATGAGCAGTGTAAAGAGCACTTCGTCGAGTACCGTAACGGATATCGGACTGCAACGGAAGCTCTCCAGAAGGCAACAACTGAACTTGAAAAGCAGCAAGCCCTCCAAGACCAAGGAAAGTACAAAAGGCTTTTCGCACAATTTCTTAATCTAAGGGAGCAGGCTGGCTGCGTGGTCAACTTAATTCTCACCGCGTATCCCCACGAAGTCCAGCAAGCTTTAAGAACGCAATTGTTTCTTGGATTTGCGAGCACAGCGGAAAAGCAGTCAGGCTCCAGCTCGAGCACTGCTGGTTCGACGGACTTGATATCCAAGAACTTTACATCGAGGCTGCTGTCCGTGGCGGACCAGTATGGCGCTCTGACCAGTTCTACGAGCGGCCAAACAACAACAATCAGCGGCTCTCTGGATCAACTATTCACCGCAATAGAAGGTGTCTCAAAAGGCGAGTTTACGGAGTGCGCCGTAAGGACAATTCCCAGAGCAGGCTGTGTAAACAGTGGACTAATAAGTTTTCTGGGAAGGGTGTCATACAGCACCTCGCTCGACTTGAACCAGCCTTCGACAATTACGGGAACAGCTACAGGGACAGCCCAAGGAGGAGCGCAGCAGGTGACGGGCACCCAGGGAGGAAACTCATTTGCGCTGAGTCAGTTTACTGCGAAGTTCTACATTTGGGCACAACAGCCAACGAAACAGGACCTAGCAAATGCGCTGAAACAATCGTCATATGACGATACACCCGCTCTAACCGCAAGAAATAAACTAGTTGCCATCCAGACCGCTTCGGATGAAAGCGGCGCTTGGAAAACCTGGCTCAAGAATGTTGCGGATCCCGACGTTGCGGGTAATCTGCTCACATCACCAGACGCAGACATTCAGACCGATCTCGCGGCCAAGATAAAAAGTCTCATCGACACCTTAGCTCCAGGCAGCAGCGATCCCGACCCAGCGAAGGCCGCTGCGGCAAGAAAACCGCTAATACAGGCCGCACTAGCTTATTCCGGATCACTAGCAAGCATAGCAAAAGAGGAGAGGACGTTGTTCGACAGCGCGGCTTGGTCCAAACCCATCCTCACCTTCGAGTACGACTACAACACACCCTCCAATCAACCGACGAACTCCACGTACCGTTTGGTTTTGGGTAAATCGCTCACAAACTACAAAACGCAAAATCCTCCCGGCTCTTCTCAAGCGAATTGCTCTCCCTCCTGGAAAATAACAGCAAACGCCGCGGGTTCCTTCTACAACTCAACTCCATCCACTTCGATTCCTGGCTCCCGTTTGCTGCGAGACCTTCAAGCAGGAATCGAAGCCGATCGCGACCCGCAGAAACTTGGCAGCAGCTCTCTCACTGCTGCCCTTACGGCCGCTTATTATTTTCAGGACCAAACGAGCCCTGCAATCTTGAATGTCACTCCGAGCAGCCCAATCTCCGGAGTAAGTTTCACAGGACTCTCCAGTAACGCGACTCAGGTGTTTACACAAAAAGGAAAGATTCACGTCGGGCAACTGAAGATTACGCTGGGCAGCTCCACCTCGGGATGGAAGTTTCCCATTGCCATCACGGGATCAAATCGTTCAGAACTAATCACAAAATCGACGATAGGGGCCCAAGTGGGGATTAGCTATGACCTCGATTCGCTCTTTCAAGGCAAGTAGACACCGCGGAGCATCAAACGGAGGCTTATCGCAGACCTAGCTCTCGCGCAATCGCGCGAAGCTTAAACAAAGTCCGGCACCGAGCGATTGTGCACCGTGCCACTGATGATCTTCCACGGGAAAACTGATGGCGACGCGCTTGAGACTGGTGAGTCACTTGGCATTGAATATCCATTTATATCCATTGCCACTAATATTCATTCCCACCACGTTATTTAACGAAAAACATCGCGTGGAAAGAAAGAACGGCAAAACCGCCACAGGCCTGGAGACCTGCGGTCGATTTTGGGCCAGGTTCCGTGACATCGTTGAGCTAGAAGAAGCTTGGGCACGCGTGAAAACGGTGCTCAAGGAGTATCGGGATTGGATTCGGGAGTGCTGCGATCTGACTCGATTCAGTGTCCGTTCGTGGGGTCGGACCCGAGGTCCGTATGAGGGCCGCGTCGGCTCGCGGTATACTTGGGCGCGGAAAAATGAAGCCACTCCTTGGATGTGATTTTATGGAGTTAGTAAACCTCTTGCCAGAGTTTTGCTGGTTGCTCCTCTCGGCTGCTTTCTTTGCGGTTGGAGAGTACTTGTCCAAGAAGTTCGCTGCCTCTCCGAATGTGAGAATGCTCCTTTGGGTTTGCTCGACGTATCTGTTAGGTACTTTGGCATGGTTACCCGCAATTGTTCAGACCAACCGGCTCTCAAGCACGGGGACGGCCTGGTTGCTTCTGTCCATTTTGGCAACACTGGGCATCGGCTTCGGGATTTATCACGAGCGTGTGAACTCCGTTCAGATGGTCGGAATTGTTCTCGCCATCGTGGCACTCGTTTTGTTGAATCATCGAGGCTAATGTCATCGGGTTGGCGATGCTCGCTTGGGGGGAGACATGATCGAGTGGATCAAGACTGCTTTCGTGAATGCCCCGTCCTGGGCAGAGCCGTTTGAACATATCGTGCTTGGCGTTGCCAGCGTTATCGGTGGTTTGTGGGTTCTCTTGCGTCTTATCCAAGAACGCCTATGGGATTCAGCTCTCGATATCGACATTCGTAGTTCCATGATCCCAATGGAAACGCACCCGCTATCTTTCTTGGAGGTTAGGCTGACCAATAAAGGAAAGGTTCAAATTCGGGCGAAGGTTCGCCGTACGCAAGGTTTGGCGTTCAAGGATGCAGCTGAGCAGATCAAGTACAGTTGCAGCCTAAAGTTGAAAAAAATTAGTCCCAATGTTGTAAACGCGGATGCGTGGATTAATTGGTTTGACGAGAAGAACTTTGAGGCTACGCAGTTGGTTGAAATCGACCTGTTGAACGAATACGAAGATCCGAACCGAAATAGCCGAACCGATTTTTGGATGGAGCCGGGCGAGATCTACAAGCTCGGCGTTCCGTTGGCGCTCACCAGCGGCATCTACCTGGCCAAAGTCACGTTTATCGGCAAACGTTCGGACAGCGAATTCTGGAGCCGTATCAAGGTGATTGAAGTCCCCGCAACGGGCGAGGACGCAACACTGACATAATCATGTGGTGGGCTGACCCGTTCTTAATTTGGTGTCCAGTGCAAGAAGCGCCTCGAACAAAAAACGAGGGACTAAACGAGGGACTGCGACGCGTTTCTTGCAGGCACTTACAGGTGCTTCGGTGTCATCCGTGCGCGTGTAAGCTGTTTAGTATCAATTTCCCTTTGAACTCATAACCCAAAGGTCGGTGGTTCAAATCCACCCCCCGCAACCATGAACGCCACTGCCGAAATGCGGTGGCGTTCGCCGTCTCTGCACTTGCTTCCTCAGCTTTTGCCTGCCAGCCCCCGGCAGCATTCGCATCCGCGGGTGTCGGGGCAGAGCCCAGCCCTTCACCAGATCCAGCAGGCAGTTGAACCGCACGTTGCTTGCAACAGACTCACTCTCGTGCAACCAGACTGCACGAATTCTCGCGGAGAAGTCGCGCAGTCGATTACCTGAATTGGCGAATAGCATGCCCATTCCAAATCGCTCCACCGGCGACCGAAGCGAGCTTTCTGCCTACCAGAAGCCGACTTCTAGCCCTAGCAGCGGAGTCCGCGTCGCACATGCCTTCTGTGAGTTGCCGGCTACCACGATCAGTCCCTGACAGCGCGGAAAAGACAGCGCACGGACGAGATTGATGAAGGTGCGCGTTCGCCGGAAGAAATTGAAGAAAGATGATGGTAGCGAACAAACAGATGGCGCGGTGATTGCTTCTAATGACTTGGACGTGTCCTACTCGTAACGGTAGACCGTTACTCGGTGCGGCGCGTTCGGGCGCACGGTGAGAAACTCACCCTGACCGGTATCATCGCCGCCCAATTGGCGCAAGACACGCCATTGGCCTTGCACAAACTTGCCCTCCTGTACGTCGCCCAGACCGACAATCTGCGGGCCGGGAGTGGTCGGAGCAAAAGTGATTCGTATGCTGCCGCCGACCGCTCCGAAATAGAACTCGTCCGGCCCCGCCGCGATTAGGATCGCCGCCACTTCCGGCGCTTTAGGGTCGCGAGCCGCTGCCGCGGCCGGATCCGGAGCAATCGGAACGTGGGCCATGCCAACATACGTAAGAGTCAGTGTGTAGTTCCCCAACTTGAGATCCAGCGGAGCGTCGCCCTGATTCAGGCGCACGGCGGTGATTGTCTCTTTTCCCTGCTGCGCGGCGATGGCTGGAGCCAACTGCGAAACCAGACCATAGGCCGCGGACAGGTCAGTGTCCGGAGCTGTCGACCGTTCGATGAAGAACGGCGAAAACCCAATGGCGTTGAACTTGCCGAAGGCCGATAGCACGTTCGTCGCGTTAACGCTTGTCTCCGGGATGAACAGCGGGTATCCGTTGCGCGTAAACCTCGCGCAGACTTCGTCGAAGTACTCCAAATACAGATCGGGCGCGAGCACTTCGACCGCAGGCGCTCCGGCTCTCCAAATGTCATGAACCTGGGGCACCGGGCCGCCGCTCGGGTACGTTCCGGGCCAGGCATGATCCGGCTGTTGCAGCCAGGCGTTCACATACACGGGGATGTCGTATTCTTTGTTGCCCTCCTTGACTACCGTGTTCACGTAGCGGGCGTAGTTCCAGGCCATAAAGATCTCGTCAACGGGCCAGTGCAGCTTTCGCCATGTGGTCTCGTGCTCTTCCGCACTCATCGGAGGGCTTTTCGTCTGAATGGGAATATCGAAGCTATCCGGCTTGCCCTCGCCGAACACTTCTTCCCATGTTCCCGACGTCTTGAAGCCCTGAGCGGCCCATACCTCGCGCAACTCAGGAGCCAGGGTATCCTTGTGCCGCTGAAGATAATCCATCAGCTCCTTCGGAACCGGTCCGGCAAAGGCCGCGTTGGCGGGCGCGGACCTGTCGCGCGAGTCCCGCAGTACGCCGACTTCGTTTTCCACCTGCATCATCAGCACGGTATGCGGACCGCTATCCACTTCCTTGATGTGTCGCATCAAGGCCCGGTAGGCTCGTGCGTCTGCGTCCCGCGTGGCATCGCCGAACGTGCTGAGTAACTCCAGGGTCTTCCCGCCCTTGATTTGAATTCGTGGGTAGCGCTTGTAGTCGGTCTTGACCCAGTAAGGAGCGTAACTCGACAAGGCGTTCTTCCAACTCCCGAACCACAGAAAGACGAGTTTCAGATTATTGCGCCGGGCTTCCTGGATGAGACCGTCTACGAGAGCAAACTCGTACCGGCCCTGTGCCGGTTCCATCTGCGCCCACGATATGGCCACCAAGGCGCAGTTGAGATTGCCCGAAACGAGTCTGGGCCATATCGGCTGCATGTTCTCGAGACTGGTCGCGGTGTTGTTTCCCAGTTCCCCCGCCAGCGCCAGGAACGGCCTTCCATCGACGATTAACTGCGTGGCGGAGCCCTGTTTCCGCAGGTGCGGGATGCCAGAGTCTGACTGGGCGTAACCCTGGATCGCGACCAGCGCCGCACATGCGGACAGGATCGAAAGCCGAACTGCGGAGTTCATTTTCGCTTCACCTCAATTGTCTTTTCCAGACGCACGTCGGCGGACGACGGGCCCACCATGATGCTGATGCGACCGGGTTCCACCACGAAGCTCTGCTTGCCCGTGTTCCAGTAAGTCGGCTCGGTTCCCTTCAGCGGCATCCGGACGGTCCGCGTCTCATTTGGCTGTAGCGGAATGCGCTGAAATCCGTGCAGTTCCTTAACGGGCCGCTCCGCGGCGGAATCGAGATGCTTCGCATACATCCGCACCACCTCATCGCCAGCGCGGCTTCCCGTGTTCTTCACGTCCACGCCCGCGGCCATCTCGCCGGCGGCATTCACCGAATCGGCGGATGTGCGGAGGTTGGATTACTCAAACGTGGTGTAACGCAGGCCGAATCCGAAAGGATACAAGGGCTGTCCCTTGAAATACATGTAGGTGCGGCCGTCGCGAACATTGTAGTCCATCGTGGGGGGCAAATCGTCTAGCGACGGCTCCCGCCCCAGACCCAGCCCAAACCGTGCAAGTCCTCGGTGTAATTCGTGAACGCCTTGATGCCCTGCCGCGGGATAGCCGGCTGGACCTGCCCGAGCATCGCGATCCTCTCACCCAGAGTCAGTCTTGAGACAAGGTCGTCCACTCTCTGCTCGAGTGGCAGGCTGGGATCGCGGAATGGTTCAGCGGCGGTAAGCGTCTGCGCTATGCCGGCAGCCAGAAAGTAGCGGGAGAACGACAGCACGTGGTCGGGGTTTCATGAGAATGTCTTTAGAATACGAATATCACAGATCGTCCGGCGCAGGTGAAGGCGCGCGATACGAAGAAAGCCCCCGTCCGTGAAGCGAATCCAGATTTGGACGCAGGCGCGGAAACGGAATAGCATGCTGTGAAAGGACCGTTGTGAAATGAGATTTCTTTCTGCTGTTCTGGCCGCTGTTGTAGCCACGAGCTTGGTGGTTGCTCTTCACGCCCAGGTGAAGGAACGCCCAATTCCCCGCGTGGTGAAAAAGGACGGACGCTTCGCGCTGTTAGTGGACGGCGCTCCTTATTTGATGTTAGGCGCGCAGGTGCATAACTCCAGCACCTGGCCGGCCACGCTTCCGAAGGTGTGGCCCGCCATGGAATATCTCAATGTCAATACGGTTGAAATGCCGATCTACTGGGAGCAGTTCGAACCGCGGCCAGGCGAGTACGACTACACGACCATCGATACCGTCTTGACGCAGGCTCGCCAGCATCGCGTGCGCGTGGTGTTGCTCTGGTTCGGAACCTGGAAGAATGGCAGCCAGCACTACATGCCCGAGTGGATGAAGCTGGCCCCCGACCGTTACCCGCACATGGTGGACAAAGACGGGCATGCGGTGGACTCACCTTCGCCCTACGCGGCCGCCTCGCTGGAAGCGGACAAGACCGCCTTTAGTGCCTTCATGCGGCACCTCAAGACAGCCGATCCTCAGCGCACCGTAATCATGGTCCAAGTGGAGAATGAAGCCGGAACGTGGGGCGCCCTTCGCGATTACTCCCCCGACGCACAGAAACTCTTCGAAGCGCCGGTTCCGCGTGAGGTGCTCAGCGCCATGCAGGTGAAGACCACTTCGCCATCCCCGAACTGGCAAGAAGCTTTTGGCCCCGAAGCCGAGGTTTGCTTTCACGCCTGGTCGGTAGCGAAATATGTAGGGCAAGTGGCCGCCGCGGGCAAGGCCGTTTATCCGTTGCCTCTCTACGCCAACGCCGCGCTGCGCGACCCGCTCCTGCCGGGCGCTCCCGGCACCTACGAAAGCGGCGGTCCCACCGACAATGTGCTCGCCATCTGGAAAGTCGCGGCGCCCGCGTTGGATATTCTGGCGCCCGACATTTACCAGAATGATCCCGCCGCATATTTGAAGGTGCTGGAACTCTATCACCGCGATGACAATCCCCTGTTCGTGCCCGAGACCGGGGGCGCCGCCAACGCCCGCTTTTTCTTCTCCGCGCTCGGTCTCCAGGCCATCGGATTCTCGCCGTTTGGAATGGATTACAGCAGGGATCGCGACACGGGTCCAGGCTCCCGCCAGCCGGACGAGTTCCAGGCCTGGGCGATGAACTACCGGTTGATCGGCCCGATGCAGCGTGAGATTGCCGAGCTCAATTTTGAAGGCAAGCTCAAGGCTGTCGCCGAAGGGCCACCGAAGGTCACCGAGACGCTACTGTTTGGAGACTGGAACGCGGTGGTGTCATATGGAGCCACACGCAATGGTCAAGCGGTGGGGAACGCGGAGCCGACGGGGCGTGCTCTGGTGGCCCGGCTCAAAGAGAATCAGTTTCTGGTGACGGGATTCTTCTGCCGCGTCGATTTCCGGCCGGCCGGCACGGAGCAGCAACGGAAGTCCCAGCATATCGTGGATGGAACCGGACAGACTCCGTCGGCGCTGATTGACGGTAAATGGCAACACCGGCAGTTCCTGCGCGTGGAAGAGGGAACGTACGAGGATGGCGTCTTCAAGTTCCTTCGCATTTGGAATGGCGATGAGACGGACTGGGGCCTCAACTTCAGTGCGGAGCCTGTGGTGCTGCGCGTCTCGGTCGCGACGTATTAATTGATGCCCGCCGGACTCGCGACTCTCAGGCGGAGGGCAAAGCCATGCTTGCAGGCGGCGCTCTCGGGCAACCTCACGTTGAGCGCGTCGGTAGTTTGGAGCCACTGAACTTTATCCGGCGAGCCCAGCACACTGACATCCTGAATCTGCAAGCCGCCGCTCTCGCCAGCCAGACCGAATGAATGCACCGAGGCAGTTCCATCCTCGGGACAAGAGAGGCTGATGACATAAATGTTGTTGCCCTTGCGAGTGAAACGAAAATCGGATGCGGTGTAGGGTTTCGTATCCTGGTCGTGTCCAAAACCAGTCTGGATCTGAGTTGGGCCTTCCCCAAAGATCTTCCAGGGCTCCGTCGCGTAGACGGCCTCGCCGTTCCGGTCGAGCCACGCTCCCATATCGAGTAGCGTTGCTCGTACTTCATCGGGAATCGTGCCGTCCGGCCTCGGGCCGACGTTGAGAAGCAGATTGCCGTTTTTGCTGACGATGTCCACTAACTCATGAATCAGGGAATCTGCCGACTTTAATTGATCCTGCTGCATGTAGCCCCAAGAGCAATTACTGATCGGCGTGTCCGTCTGCCAGTGCTGCGCTGCAATGCCAGGACGCAGGCTCTTCTCGAAATCCCGCGCTCCGGCACTCGCATCCATCGAATAGTCTTTGAAATTGATTACCGCTGGAATGCCATTCCGGCTGGCGAAGTTGTAGTAGAAGGCGGCGAACTCGGTGACGTTCCGGCGAAAAGTTGGCTGGCCGATCCCCCCATCGAAATAGAAGACCTCGGGCTTATACTTCTCGGTAAGCTCCACCGAACGAGCGAGCCAGTCGCGCGTCCAAGCTTCACTGACCCAGGACCATTCATTGTAAGTGACGAAATTTGGATCGTTCATCCATGGATGGGCCGGCCCATACAACGACGCGTACTTCGGATTGTTCACATCCGAGCGTATGTAACGGCCCTCATCGAAGTAGTAGTTATGTTCGGCGCGATGGGAGGAGAGGCCAAAATGCAGTCCGGCGCCGCGAACCGCTTTGGCGAGGTCTCCAACGATATCGCGCTGCGGCCCCATCTTCACCGCCGTCCAATCGGAGAGGCCCGAGTCGTACATGGAGAAGCCGTCGTGGTGTTCCGCAACCGGGATTACGTATCTGGCGCCGGCATGCTTGAACAGGTTCGCCCAGTCCGCTGGGTCCCACTTCTCGGCGCGGAACTTCGGGATGAAGTCCTTGTATCCCAGTTTGTCGAAGGAACCATACGTTTTCTGGAAGTGTTCGTACGCCGGATCGCCGGGCCTGTACATGTTGTGCGGATACCATTCATTGACCGCGCCGGGGACGGCATAAACACCCCAAGTCACGAAAATGCCAAACTTGGCATCGTTGTACCACTGCGGAATCTCGTAACTGCGGAGAGTCTCCCAGTCGGGACGGTAAGGTCCGTCGTGAGACTGGCGATCGGCTTCCTCGATCAGGGAATTCCGCCGCGCATCGTACTTCGAAACTGACAACTGCCATTCCCGGTCGATCTCCTCGGCCGACTTCACTCCGTGCGTGGGCGCCAGGGGGTCGACGGGCTGCTTACCAGCCTGGGCCACGACAGCAGGGTGGATGGCGCAGAGGACGACCACCACGCATGCAACTGGAAACGGCTTCCGATATCTCATTGCGTCTCGCGGCATCATAGCAGACGATCTCGCTCGCCGTGGGCGCCCAACGCGGTAGAATTCAAACGCACGGTCGCCAGCAACCGCGCGGCATCAGGCCGAAGAGCAAGAGCCTGTGCCGAATCTCCGCGTTGAGAGGGAAACATGCGAATCACGAAAGCGCGATTGGGAATGATCGCATTGGCAGCCACATCAACTCCGGCAAGACTGTAGTGATCACTACGGGGCTGCTCAAGGCGCTGCAAGGCAAAGGCATTGATCGAGTGGCGGATGTGGAATATACCGGCCGCACCGTGATCACTAACAAGTTCGCGTTCCGGCGGATCATGCACGAGGAGCCGGCCAACTACTACTACTCCCAGAGCGATATCGTTCTTCCGCAGCTTGCCTACGGGCTGGTGGACAGCGAGGAGATCATTCAGTCGATCTACAAGGACGACAGCCGTTACCCAGTCCTGCTGCAGGTGCGGAGCAACGCCTGTAAATGGTGGATGCCCAGTCGGCAGCACAATCATTGGCAATAGCGGAGGCGACTACAACGCGGACGGAAGTAACTACGACCTGCCGAACATACCCTCCTTCGGCAGCCACCTGAGCGGTAAAGGGAAGAAGGACTTCTTAAACGGGCTGTTTCCTGCGTCGGCATTTCCGGCGCCAGCTTTGGGAATGGAAGGGAACCTCGGCCGAAACACTTACGACAACGAGGGGTATAACAACTTCAATTTCACCTTTGGCAAGTTCTTCTCGACTCCGTGGTTTTTCGGAGAGAAATTGAAAATTGGAGGCAAGAGGCGAGGTCTTTAACCTGTTCAACCGCTCCAATCTCATCTCGGTGCAGGGGGATCTATCCCAGGGTACGTTTGGAAAAGCGACGAATCAATTGCCTGCGCGCAGTCTGCAACTGCACCTGCGAGCCACTTTCTAAGGTAATTGCAGCGGGAGAAGTGGTGGACGGCGGCGTGTGATTTTCTTGACCACGTCCGCGCCATTGCTTCTCCTCTACTCTACTCATTTAAAATAAATGGGCGGCGGGAAGTTAGTTTGCGCTACGTCTGTTTCACGCGCCGCAACCTGAGTACCGTCATAAGAGGGTCTAAAAATGATCGCATCGGTTCGCCGGGCCAGCGTACTTCTCTATGTGGCCGCTATCCTTCTCTTTAGTGTAGTTCTGCATGCTCAAGAGGCTCGAGTTACTCTTTCACGCGAAGGTCAGACGATTGTTCTTGAGCCCTATGCGCCCAACATTTTGCGTGTAACGCTGAGTCTGAAGCGCGAGTCGGCACTGGCTCCGCCGGGATACGGCTTGGTGGCCGCGCCCGCAGCCTCAGGCTGGAGTGCCAGCCGGACGGCGCTGGCGGACGTCTACCAGTCGGCCCGGATTGTGGCCACCGTCGATCGGGATCTTCCCCCCAGCAAACCGCCGGTCCAAACGCAGATCGATATCGCCAAGTATTTCAACGGCTCCACTCCGGGCGCGCACATCACGCTGCGTACGCCCGAAGGGCAGACGCTGCTCGAACTCACCGGCTGGTTCCAGTCCGTGCCCAACCACAAGGACGGCACGGCAGACGTGGCCCGCGACCGCCGTCCCACAGACCCGGAATTCTATGTGGTGGGCGCGACGTTTGCCTCGCCCGACGACGAGCACTACTACGGCTTGGGCCAGAATCACGAAGGGTTCCTCGATCATCGCGGCCATCCGGTTCGTTGTTGGGCAGATTACACGGCTCCGGCTGCCCCGAGCTTCTGCGTGCCGTTCCTGGTGACCAACAAGGGCTACGGTCTGCTGTGGGACAATCCCTCGAAGACCACCATCGAGCCAGGTTTCAACGAGCAGACGCGCTGGACCTCCCAAGTGGGTGACCGAGTCTCGTTCTTCGTGATTGCGGGAGCCACGGCGGACGAGATCTACGCGGGCTACCGGCTGCTCACCGGCCCCACACCTCTTCTGCCCAAGGCCGCTTACGGCTACATCCAGTGCAAGCAGCGCTACACGAGCCAGAAGGAGGTGCTGGACGTTGCCCAAGGCTATCGCGACCGCCATCTGCCGGCCGACGTGATGGTAGTGGACTGGTTTTACTACACCAAGATGGGGCAGATGGACTTGGACCCCAAGTTCTGGCCCGATCCGCCAGCGATGAACAAGCGGCTCCACGACATGGGTTTTGAGACCATGATCAGCGTCTGGCCGCGGTTTGTGCCCGAGGACCGCTACTATGCCGAACTCCGCCAGAAAGGCTGGTTGATTCATCTCGCCGACGGCACGCCGATCGACGGACTGCCTTATGACCGTGCGGGATCCGACATCGACACCACTAATCCCGAGGCCGCCGCATGGTATTGGAAGACCATCCGCGACAATATCCTCAGCAAAGGCTTTGACTCCATCTGGGCGGACGAGACCGAACCCGACTTGCCCCCCAACGGCTCCTACTTCCACATTGGCCCCGGCACCCAGTTCTTTAACATCTACCCGCTCTTCCACACTGCGGCTCTCTATAACGGCTTCCGCAAGGATGAGCCGGGGCGGCGGGCACTGATCCTATCACGTGACGCCTACTTGGGCGCGCAGCGCAACGGGGCCATTTTCTGGTCTTCGGACATTTATCCCACTTGGGACACGCTCAAACGGCAAATTCCCACCGGGCTGGATTTTGCCGCCTCGGGGCTCACTTACTGGTCCAATGACACCGGCGGATGGCAGTATCTTCCCGCGGAGCACCATCCGGCCCATACGCCGCTGCTGGACCCATCGGACGCCCGCGTCAACGTGGGCGGCTACGACGATTACCCAGAGCTCTACACACGGTGGTTCCAGTACGCCAGCTTCCTGCCCATCTTCCGCGCCCACGGCAGCCGCCTCACCAACGAGGTCTGGTCGTACGGCAGCCAGGCCGAGCCGATTCTGGAAAAATACCTGCGCCTGCGCTATCAGCTCATGCCCTACATTTACTCGCTCGGGTACCAGACCTGGCTCACGGGCGCGCCGTTCATGCGCGCCCTTCCGCTGGATTTTCCTAACGATCCCAAAGTAGCCGACCTGCGCGATGAGTACATGTTCGGCCCGGCCTTCCTTGTGGCTCCGGTCACCGAACAGGGCGCGACCAGCCGCCAGGTCTACTTGCCCGCCGGCTCCGACTGGTACAACTACTGGACCAACGAGCGGGTAAAAGGGGGCCAGACCATCGCCGTGGCCGCGCCCATCGACACCATCCCGCTCTTTGTACGGGCAGGTTCGATCGTCCCGCTGGGCGCGCCAGTCGAGAGCACGCATCAAACCCAGGCCATTGACCGGGTTCGCGTGTACCCCGGCGCGGATGCGAACTTCACGCTCTTTTCCGACGACGGCACAACCTATGCCTACGAGAACGGTGCGGGCTCCATCACTCACTTACGCTGGGATGACGCAGCAGGCAAGTTTACTCATGAGGGAGCAAAAGCATGGACCGGGCCGGACAACGCCGTGGTGGAAGTGGTCAAGCGCTAAATGGACTCGACCCCTAATCTTAAACTGCCCGGATTGATGTGAACTCCCGAGGTTTCCGGCTTACCGATGTGGTATCGGTTCAAATCCACGCCCCGCAACCAACTCCACAGTTTGGTTTCAGGGCGGCCACAGCGAGAGTCAGGTTGAGAACCTGCACCAGGTAGGTTTCGCCCGATTCCTGCGTTCATCATCATCTTCTTCCAACTGTTTTCCTTTGACTGGATCCCCGACACTCTCGCTGTTAGGTTGCCGCGCGAGTGATTGACGCTGGAAGTCGCTGGAAATGCGAAGTTCCGGCCCGACAAAGATCGATCAGCGCAATCACTCGCGGGGCGATCTGCCCCCAAGATCTGGTCGAGGGCGAGGCTTGGCCCTGACAGGATCGCCTATGCCGGTCGAGCCGGAAGATAAAGTCAGGGCCCTTCATCCTGATATCCTGATACTGTTAAAGTGTGAATTGAAGAGGGTGAAATGAGCCTTCCGGAAAACTCTTTGTGGAAGACACGGCTGGTGGAGCGTGGGTTCCCGGATCGTTCATTTGACATTGAGTTTTGGCAGGAGCAGGGAGATGAGGCCATCTTCGCGGCTGCATGGGAAATGGTCGAATTAGCTGAGGAAATCAACCATGGCAGAAAACCCACACTACAAAGAACTGCTACAACTCTTAAACGAATTCGAAGTTGAATATTTGATTGTCGGTGGCTACGCAGTCATGAAGTACGGGGAGCCACGTTATACGAAAGATCTCGACGTGTGGGTACGCAATTCAGCCCAGAATTCAATCCGAGTAGTCGCGGCGCTCAAACAGTTCGGGGCTCCTTTGGAGCATGATGGGATAAACGCAGAAACATTCACCGGAAAGCAGGTGGTCTACCAAATTGGAGTCGCTCCCGTGCGCGTTGATATTCTGACCGAAATCACGGCCGTCGAGTTCTCCGATGCGTGGGAAAAGAAGGTCGCAAGCAGTTTCTTCGGTGTTCCGGTGCATTTCATTTCCATGGATGACCTTTTGACTAACAAGCGAGCTTTGGGTCGTGACAGCGATCTGACGGACCTTAAGCCGAATTCGAACGCAGCAAAGCCAGAAAAATAGGCTGCAACAAGCCCACTTCCGATTCTGGCTCGCACACTCAAAATCTGAACCGCCTGAGCAATCGCTAGCAGGGCTCGAATACCTGACCCGCAACGACAATGAGGATCAGAAGTCGCTTTGCCCGGCACATCTCTCGATCGAAATCCAGTGATGTAACTCGCGCTCGGGATGCGAAGCGGCGAAACTCACTAGGCCCGTGCCGAATGAGCGTGATAGCCTGAATTCTGGGCTTCGCTTCTATCATTCCAACGAAAATCGCTGATCCGTTTTGGTCGAGAGTATGGCGCTGAGAAACGAAACTAAATCTGTTTCTGAGTTCGTTGTTAACTCATTGTTGAGAACTCCAGTCGTTACCATTCGGGACACGTACTGCAGGGCGTCGCGTTCATCGTTTCCGATCAGACCGCTCTGATCGATCTCGCAGGGCCCTGGGAAGTTTTTGGCGATACCATGCTCACCCCCCAAGGTGGGCCTTGGCGCGGCGGCGACGACATGATCATGCCCTTCAACCTGTACACCGTTTCCGACTCGCAGAAATCCATCTCCGCCGAGGGTCTTCAGATCGTTCCCAACTACACCTTCGAGAATGCCCCTAGACCCTAAGTGATCGTCATTCCCGCTCAAGGCGGCCGAAGCGAAGCGCAAGAAAGGATCGACTCGTGGCCCGGTGCACCCACCACCTTTCTCTTCTGTGTCGAACAAGGATGGATGAAAGAGAATCCAGCCAGGAAAAATCAAGAACTCTCCTCGCCGGGAGAGTATCATGTCGGAGTTTCCAGTAGTGGACTAGGGATTGTGATTCGTGATCGAGTTGAACGACCACATTTGTTCGTCGTTTCTCCCTGACATACATACTTCCGCCTCAAAGGACATCGCTTCTTATGCATTCACTTCTTGTCATTTTCATTCTGATCGTTATGACGATCACGGCGCCGATGACGGCTGCACAGAAAGTCGAGCTGTCCGTTGACGTCTCCAAGACTGGAGCGAAGATCGACCGCAACATCTTCGGGCAATTCGCCGAGCACCTTGGACACGGCGTTTATGAAGGCATTTGGGTTGGGCCGGATTCCAAAATCCCGAATACACGCGGGATTCGCAGCGATGTTGTCGCTGCACTGAAAGCGATAAAGGTGCCGAACGTTCGCTGGCCCGGAGGCTGCTTCGCCGATGAATATCACTGGCGCAAGGGGATCGGCCCGCAACGATCCGTGACTCTCAACCCCAACTGGGGCGGAGTAACCGAGGCGAACACGTTTGGAACTCACGAGTTCATGGACTTCCTCGATCAGATCGGCGCAGAGGCGTATGTCTCCGTCAATGTCGGTTCAGGCACTCCTCAGGAAGCGGCCGAATGGCTGGAATACATGACGGCCGCAGCACCGACGACGCTGGCAAGAGAGCGTGCCGCCAACGGGCATCCAGCTCCGTACGGAGTCGCCTTTCTCGGCATCGGTAACGAAAGCTGGGATTGCGGCGGAAACATGACGCCCGACTACTACCTGAGCCAGATGAAGATTTACAGCCGCTTCGTGCGCAACTTCAATCCGGAGCAGCAGGACAAACACCAGATGCTGAAGATCGCCGTGGGCCCGGGCGGCGACGGCTCCCGATGGACCGATTGGACGGAAGCTGTCATGAAGGCCTATCAGCAGCACACGTGGAGCTGGGACATCAGCGGGCTTTCCATGCACAACTACACGGTGGGGCACTGGCCACCTTCCTATGCCTCCGTGGGGTTTGGTGAAACCGAGTACAGTCAAATCCTCAAGTTCACTTTGGAGATGGACGGTCTTATCAGCAAGCACTCGGCCATCATGGACAAATACGACCCGGACAAAAAGGTGGCCCTGGTTGTGGACGAATGGGGTGGCTGGTACGCGCCGTTGCCTCGCAGCAACCCGGGGTTTCTGGTCCAGCAGAACAGCTTGCGCGACGCCATCCTCGCGGCCCTGAACCTGAATATCTTTGCCCGCCACGCCGACCGCGTACGTGGTGCCAACATCGCGCAGATGATCAATGTGCTGCAGGCAATGATCATCACGGACAACGAGAAGATGGTCCTGACTCCGACGTACTACGTATTCAAAATGTATGTACCGTTTCAGGACGCCGAGTTCGTACCGGTGACTTTCGATGCCGGTTGGTACACGCATGGGGACGTCGCCTTGCCGCGCGTGGACGCGATCGCGGCCAAGGATGCGAACGGCAAGTTGTGGATCGAGATCACGAATCTTGATCCCAATCAGGCGGTCGAAGTCGAGGCGAGTCTGGCCGGTATCACACCCAAATCAGCAGTCGGCGAAACTCTGACCGCTCCGAAGGTGGATAGCGTCAACACCTTCGACGGGGCTAACACGGTCATGCCGAAGCCGATCTCAGCGAAGGTTCAGGGCGGTAAGCTGGGTTTGAAACTCGAGCCCAAGTCGGTGACGGTAGTCTCGGTCGGGCAATAAAGCAAGTTCGGTGAAGACGCTGTTGCTGGCAGAGGTGCCCCGGGTAATTCAAAGCAGTTGCAACTCGCGATCAATGGCGTAAAGCTCGCAAGCCAGGGTCAGGTGTGGCGCATGGCTCATCGAGCGTTGACGCGACCATCACGGTGGGTCAAAAACCGGGAGTTGCACCGCAAGAGCAAGAGCTCACGTCGGCGCCCAATGCGATGGCCGTTCCCCCATTTAGCGTGAATGTCGATTCGTTTGCAGTACAGTAGTTCTCTTCAGCGCGACAGAATGCCTCGTCTCAAAGGAGATCGTCATGAAAACCGTTAGCCGCCGTGTGTTCGTCGCGACCACCGTCACTGTTGGTGCGGGCGCGGTGCTTCGTGTGCCCGCCTTTGCGTTGGAAAACCAAAGCACCGGCGCCAGTTCCGCTGCCACATCCAAAGCCGCGCACCAAGAGGTCGTGGCGCCACAAGCGAGTCCGTTCCCGATGAAGAATGTGCGACTCCAGCAGGGAGCATTCAGCGTGGCGGCGGAGGCTAACCGGAAGTATTTGAAGACGCTTCCTCCCGGCCGGTTGCTTCATACGTTCCGCTTGACCGCCGGTCTGCCATCTTCTGCGGAGCCGTTGGGTGATTGGGAAAAGCCCGATTGCGAACTGCGAGGGCACTTCGCCGGCGGGCATTACCTTTCGGCTTGCGCGCTGGCCTTCGCGGGTTCGGGAGACGAAGAACTCAAACGCAACGGCGATCTTATGGTGGCTGAACTGGCCAAGTGCCAGGCGCAACACAAGAACGGCTATCTCAGCGCATTCCCTCAGGAATTGTTCGACCGCCTGCGTGATGGAGTGAACGTCTGGGCTCCGTTCTACACCATCCACAAAGTCATGGCCGGACATCTCGATATGTACACGCTGGCCGGCAACGAACAGGCGTTGGACACTGTCGAGAAGATGGCAGGATGGGTGCGGAGTTGGTCCGATCCGCTGAGCGAACAACAAATGGAGCGCGTGCTTCTGGTGGAGTACGGCGGGATGGGAGAAGTGCTCGCCAGCCTTTATGGAGTGACGGGAAAAGCCGAGTATCTGCACCTCGCAGAGCGCTTCGACAAGAAGGGCTTTTTCGATCCACTTGCGGCGCACCGCGACGAACTTAAGGGTCTGCACGTGAATACGCACGTTCCGCAGGTGATCGCCGCTGCCCGGTTGTACGAAGTCACGGGGGACAAGCGTTATTGGAACATTGCCGATTACTTCTGGGACGAAGTTACCAGCGAGCGCTCGTACTGCACCGGTGGCACCAGCAATTTCGAGCTTTGGAGATCGGAGCCCGGCGTTCTCTCCACTCAGCTCAGTCCGCACACAGCTGAAGATTGCTGCGTCTACAACATGCTGAAACTTACGCGGCACCTGTTCGCCTGGTCGCCGCAAGCGCGGTACATGGACTACTACGAACGTGTGCTGTTCAACCATCGCATGGGAACCATCGATCCTGAAACCGGTACAACCGTCTACTACCTGCCGCTCGGAAACGGCTACTCCAAAATCTACGCCAAGCCGTTCGACTCCTTCTGGTGCTGCAACGGTACGGGCGCGGAGGAGTTCGCCAAGCTAACGGACACGATCTATTTCCACGATGGCAATTCCATATTCGTCAACCTCTATGTCGCCTCGGAGGTGAACTGGCCAGAGCAAGGCATTCGCATTACGCAACAGACCTCTTTCCCGGAAGAACAAGGAACCACGCTGGTCGTGTCAGCGGCAAGGACTGTCGATGTCGATCTGAAATTGCGTGTTCCGTACTGGGCGAAAAACGGCAGCGTCAAGGTGAATGGGCGTGCTATTCCCGCGTTCGCAGATGCAAGCAGCTACCTGGTTCTGCTCGGGCCTTGGAAGAACGGGGACCGCATCGAACTGAGCCTTCCAATGTCCTTGCACGCGGCACCCATGCCCGACAAGGAAAGTCTGCAGGCGGCGATGTACGGCCCCCTGGTATTGGCCGCCCGCTTCGAAGAAGAACCGCGGGAGAAGTGGTACCGTCACTTTACTTCGGAGGAAAAGCAGGAGCCCTCGCCCACGGTGCAATTCAAGGGCAAGCTCGACGACCCGGCGAGTTGGCTCGAACCGGCGGGCGGCAAGCTCACGTTCCACGCGGTTTCACAAAATCAAGCCGTGGCATTTGTGCCTTTGTCGAGCATTGTGCATGAGCGGTATTCCGTGTACCACGAGATTCATGAGAGCAATTCCTGATGGAGCGGACTTTCCCATCTACTAATTCTTTTGGGCCACATTAACGGAGAAGATATGAACGTACCTAACTCGCGAGTTCTGATTTCGATTGTTATCGTTTTAGCCGTCAGCGGCCTGTACGCGCAAAACGCCGCGCAACCTGCATATTTGAACCAAACCCTGTCGCCAGAGCAGCGGGCGGCGGACCTGGTTCATCGCATGACCGTGGAAGAAAAGGTGTCTCAACTGGTAAACCAATCGCGGGCGGTGCCGCGTTTGAATGTGCCTGACTACGATTGGTGGAGCGAGGCGCTGCATGGCGTGGCTCGGGACGGAACCACCGAGTTTCCCGAGCCGGTCGGCCTGGCCGCAACCTTTGACACCGATGCGATCCACCGTATGGCCATCGTGATCGGCACTGAAGGGCGCGCCAGCTACGTTCGAGGCATGCGCGATGGGCACAGCGACATCTTTGAAGGACTGGACTTCTGGGCGCCGAACATCAATATCTTTCGCGATCCCCGTTGGGGACGCGGACAGGAAACCTACGGCGAAGATCCATTTCTGACGGCGCGCATGGGCGTGGCGTTTGTCACCGGCATGCAAGGCGACGATCCGAAATATTATCGTGTCATTTCGACTCCCAAGCACTACGCGGTGCACAGTGGCCCCGAGCCGACGCGCCACCGGGCTGACGTGAACGTCAGCAAGCATGACGAAGTGGACACCTACCTGCCGGCATTCCGTGCGACGGTGACGGAGGGGAAGGCCGGCTCGGTGATGTGCGCCTATAACAGCATCAATGGGCAGCCGGCTTGCGTAAACGAGTTTCTACTGCAGGATCGGCTGCGCGGCAAGTGGGGTTTTCAGGGCTATGTAATTTCGGATTGCGACGCAGTCAACAACATCTTTCGGGATCATCACTTCACCAAGACCCAGCCTGAAGCTTCCGCACTGGCCGTACAACGCGGCATGGATAACGAGTGCGTTGACTTCGCAAAGGTAAAAGACGACCACGACTACAGGCCGTACCTCGACGCATATAAGCAAGGATTCTTAAAGGAGAGCGAGATCGATACCGCGCTGGTCCGGCTGTTCACGGCGCGAATGAAGCTGGGTATGTTCGATCCGCCGGAGATGGTTCCCTATTCGAAGATTGACGAAAAAGAACTCGATAATGCCGAGCATCGTGCGATGGCGCGTGCACTCGCCAATGAATCCATGGTGCTGCTCAAGAATGACGGCACGCTTCCCCTGAAACAAGGAGCGCTCAAAATCGCATTGGTTGGGCCGCTCGCAGATCAAACGAGATACCTGCTTGGCAACTACAACGGCGTTCCGACGCACACAGTTTCTGTGCTGGAGGGCCTTAAGGCGGAATTTCCTGAAGCGCAGATCAGCTTTGTCCCGGGGACGCAATTGCTGCGCAAAGATGGCGACGCAGTTCCCGCGTCGGTGTTCACTACCAGCGAAGGGCAGCCGGGGCTCAAACTGGAGTTTGCTACTGGGGAGATATTCGGCGGCAAGTCGACCATTCTCGCCACCCGCGACGTAACCACAGTTGACTTGAAGGCGGAGGACGTTCCCCAAGAGGCCACGGGCAAGTATCCGATGCGGGCTGAGTGGAACGGCTTTCTCACTCCCACCGAGACAGGGGACTACAGCATCGGCGTGCGTTTTCAAGCTGGGTTCGCGAAAGTCTCAGTGAATGAGAAACCCGTCGCTCAGGGGTGGGCCGGTGCCGACGACGCGGGGGAGGCAAAAGTCGGGCACGTTCATCTAGAGCAGGGGAAGAAGGTCCCGCTCAAGGTGGAATACTCGAAACCCAAGGCGGGCCCGATAGGAGCGCAGCTCATCTGGTCGAAGTACGATCCCAAGCCCAGCCCTCAAGCGATTGCAGCGGCAAAAGGTGCGGACGTTGTCGTAGCAGTGCTGGGAATCACCAGCGAACTTGAAGGCGAGGAAATGCCGGTCAGCGAAGAAGGGTTCAACGGTGGCGACCGCACGAGTATCGATCTGCCGAAACCCGAGGAGGAGTTGCTCGAAGCGGTGGCCGCGACTGGAAAGCCTGTAGTTCTGGTGCTCGCCAACGGCAGCGCGCTCGCCGTGAACTGGGCCAGGGAACACGCCAATGCGATTCTCGAGTCTTGGTACGCGGGCGAGGAAGGCGGCGCGGCCGTCGCGGAGACTCTTTCCGGCAAGAACAATCCAGCCGGGCGACTTCCAATCACGTTCTACACCGGCGTCGAACAGTTGCCGCCCTTCGAAGATTACGCAATGAAAGGGCGTACCTATCGCTATTTCGAGGGCAAGCCGCTGTATCCGTTTGGATATGGCCTGAGCTACACGACGTTCTCCTACAGCTCTCTGAGTCTTCCGAAGAGCGCAATCAAGGCGGGCGATCCTCTCACTGCGGAAGTGAAGGTTACCAACACTGGCAAACGAGAAGGAGATGAGGTGGCGCAGCTATATCTCGCATTCCCGAACGTGGCGGGTGCGCCATTGCGTGCGCTTCGTGGATTCAAGCGCGTTCATCTGATGCCCGGCGAATCGCAGACGGTGCGCTTCGAACTGAGAGAACGGGACTTGAGCATGGTCAGCGAAGCGGGTGAGCCGATCGTTGCGGAAGGCAAGTATTCCGTTTCGATTGGGGGTGGCCAGCCGAATACCGAAGCGCCGTCGGTCTCGGGAACGTTTCAAGTGAAAGGAACCAGGAGGTTGCCGGAGTAGCGCGTTTGGCAGAGTCTTTTGGAAGAGGGTAACGATGATAACGGCAAAAGTATTTCGCGCAATAAACGTCGTAAGAGTTATCGGTCCAAGGCTATTCCGCGTCAGAAGTTCTCTCCTTCTCGCGCTGTGCTGTTTCCTCTGGAGTCCAACGGATGCACGGGCCCAGCTATGGGAAACGCCTCCACTGCCCACTGTGAAGTATGCGCCGGCTCCGGATGGTATGACGGTCTCGGTGGGCGCCGAGCAGGTTCATATTTCTGTTTGTCGTTCCGCCGTCATACATTTTGTCGCTACTCCCAATCCGTCCGGCTCCATCGGACGGAACCAGCCATGGATGCTCGATCCGAAAGAGTCGTGCCCAGGCGCAAAGTTCCAAATATCGCAGACCGCCGATGCGGCCGTCCTCACAACCGACGCTCTGAAGATCGAGTTTTCGCTGAAGTGGGGAAACGTCCAATACAGCACGTTGGCGGGCGAGACCGTTTTGCGGGAGCGAAACTCCAATCCTCGCACCTATGAGCCCGTCGAGTTGAATGGCGAGAGAACATTGCACGTCGAAGACAGATTTGCGCCGGACTTCGCGGAGGGGTTCTACGGCCTGGGACAGCATCAGAGCGGGTTATTCAATTACCGCGGAGCAACCGTCGAACTCGGCCAGAACAACACCGATGTTGCAATTCCTTTGCTCTTGTCGAGCAAGGGCTACGCGTTGATGTGGAACACCGCTTCCCTTACCTACGTCGACAATCGCTTCCCACTTGAATTGAACCTGCGTTCACTCGCGGGACATGCCGTGGATTACTACTTCATTTACGGTCCCGAAATGGATGAAATGATCCATGAATACCGAAACCTCACCGGGCACACGCCGATGCTTCCCGAATGGGCGTATGGTTTTTTCCAGTCGAAGGATCGCTACGTCTCCCAAGACGAACTCTTAGGCATAGCGCATCGTTACCGTGAAGAGCACATTCCATTGGATGCCATCGTGCAGGACTGGTTTTGGTGGAAAACGGAAGGCGATCCTGTATTCAATTCCAACTTCCCGGACGTCCCTGGCGAACTGAAGCAGTTGCACGATGAGCACGTTCACGCGATGTTGTCGGTGTGGGGACTCTTCGATACGAAGTCGCAGAATTACCAGGAACTCGCCGCCAAACACTTCGACGTGCCGAATGCTCACGTGTACGACTCGACCAATCCGCAGGCGCGCGACTTCTATTGGAATAACCTGGTCAGCAAACTGTTTTCGGAGGGCTGGGATGCGTTCTGGCTCGACAGCGCAGAACCCGAAGAATACTGGCCCCACATGGGCGATGCGATTCTCAGCAACAGGCAAATTGCGATTGGCAACGGAGCCGAGTACACAAATATATTCCCGTTCACCCATACTCTTGGAATCCAGCAGCACTGGAAGGCGACGACCGACCGGAAGCGGGTTTTTCTTCTGACGCGATCCGCTTTCTTAGGCCAACAACGAGTTGGAGCGACGGTATGGTCGGGCGACGTCTATAGCTCGTATTGGGGTTTGCGCCATCAGGTTGCCGCCGGGCTGAACTTCGCGCTTTCCGGTTATCCCTATTGGACAACTGACATCGGAGGCTATTGGCCGCCGCACGACAATCCTCTGGATGATCCAAAATTCCAGGAACTCTACGCACGATGGTTCGAGTACGGAATATTTTGTCCAATTTTCCGTACTCACGGGCACCGGCAGCAAAATGAGATCTGGGCGTTCGACAAAGTTCGGCCGATCCTCGTCAACTATGACAAGCTTCGATATCGTCTGATGCCCTATATCTACTCCCTCGCCTGGCGCGTCACCAATGAGGACTACACGATCCAGCGGCCGCTCGTGATGGACTGGCGGACTGATCCAAATACGCGCGACGTCGGGGATGAGTTCATGTTTGGACCTGCAATCCTTGTCAGCCCGGTGCTGCAGCCAGACGCTACTCGCAGAACTCTGTATTTGCCAGATTCTCCAGCGTGGTACGACTTCTGGACGGGAGCATCGCAGAAGGGAGGCCGTGAAATTGACGCGGATGCTCCTCTCGACGGCATTCCACTCTACGTACGCGCCGGTTCGATCATCCCCCTCGGCCCAGAAATTGAGTACACGAGTGAGAAGCCCGCAGGACCCATCGAGCTTCGGATTTACAAGGGAGCCGACGGCACGTTCGATCTGTACCAGGATGCTGGAGACAGCTACGACTACGAAAAGGGCGCGCATGCTGTCATTCCATTGCGTTGGGCCGAGTCCACCAGAACTCTAACGATCGGTGATCGAAAGGGCGAGTACCCCGAAATGCCTGCGAGCATTCAAATCAGAATCGTCTGGGTGTCTGCCGGGCACGGCGCTTCAGCCGCACCAGTGGCCAACCCCGACAAGACTGTGGAGTACACCGGGAAGGCAATTTCGGTAGTGGAACGGTGAAGTTTGGTTGTTTCGAAACCTAAAATGCCGATCGGGCGCGGGTAATGTGGCCTAACGTTACTCCTGCGCGGACCGACGGTACCCAGCCCACTGCATTAGTGTCCGTGATGAGTCTTCAAGGAGGGGCGTTGATGATAGCGAACAAATTGCTTTACGTGATAACGCTGGCAATGACTGTGGGCTTGGGGTCTCGTGTTGCGGCACAAGTCCAGACTGACGTGCCTGCGGCCGTTCCCGGAGCGCAGCCTGTGGCGGTCGAGCGCATAAGGATACATGGCAGCGCTCTCGAAGGGAATTTGGAGGGAGATGCCGTTGACCGCGACGTGTTGGTGTTCTTGCCACCCAGCTACCAGAAAGACAAGGATCGCCGCTATCCCGTCGTATACGCACTGCACGGGTATTCCATCGGCGCGGAACAGTGGTCCCACGAGATTCACGTGCCGCAGACAATTGAAGGCGCTTTTGCGCAGGGTGCGAAAGAGATGATCGTCGTGCTGCCCGATTCGAAAACGTTGCACAACGGTTCCATGTATTCGAGTTCGGTCACCACCGGAGACTTCGAGCGGTTCATTGCGCATGATGTTGTCGCGTACATCGACGCTCATTACCGCACGATTCCCGATCGAGCAAGCCGCGGCCTGGTTGGCCACTCCATGGGAGGGTACGGCGCGACGCGCATTGGCATGAAGCATTCCGATGTGTTCGGCAGCCTCTACATCATGAGCCCGTGCTGCCTGTCTCCGCGGCAGGCCGGATCTGTGGATCCAGAAATGGCCAAAGCTCTGGAGGCCGTGAAGAGACCGGAAGATTCGGCAAAGCTGCCCTTCTTTCCCCGTGCGCAGCTGGCGACTGCGGCGGCGTGGTCACCCAATCCAAAGAATCCGCCGCTGTATCTTGATCTGCCGACAAAAGACGGCCAACCTCAGCTGGATGTGCTCGCGAAGTGGACGGCGAACGCGCCGCTTGCCTTTATTGACCAGTACATCGACAATCTGCGCGAGTATCGCGGCATTTCGATCGATGTCGGTGACCAGGACGGCTTACGCGTCGATACCGTCAAACTGCACGAAGTTCTTGATAAGTACGGAATCGCGAACAGGTTCGAGGTGTACGAGGGCACTCATACGAGCAAGGTCGCCGATCGCTTCCAGAATCACGTGATCCCGTTTTTCAGCCAGAACCTCTGTTTCCAGGCGAGTTGTCGTTGACAAGCTCGACGTATGGCTATAGGACGGGAAAAGGGTGAGAAATAGGAGCGGTCATTCTATGCACGATCGGTTTCGATGGCAGGTCGTCAGTAGTAGTCGTTTGCCTATTCCACCCCGAGACGGGCGAGCGACTCGGAAGCTCTCAGGCATCTGAAAGGGTTGGTTCTCATTATTATTATGATTATGCTTCCTCGATTCCGGTTTTCTCGATCGCAAGCCGTCCTTTTAGCTGTCCTGTTTGTAACTCTTCCCCTACTCAGTTCGGATTTTGCAATGCAGGTAACCGACAGCGGCTACCTGAACACGCAGGGCTTCAGCGTGATGCTGTACGACAGCATCTACCACCCCATTTTTGTGGACCAGAAGAACACCGCTATGGAGATGATTCTCCATGGAGAGCGCATCGCCACGAACGGCGATGTGCGCCTAATGCCCACCCCAGAGCAGTGGGATTTGGTTGCGCAGCTCAAGGGCCGTCAGGCCGATAAGGAACACAATCGTCTCACCGCCCACTTGTCGTTCCCCGCCTATCAGATGGACTATCGTCTCGAAGTCGCCGCTGAACCTGGAGGCGTGCGGGTCAGCGTCAATCTGGACAAGCCGCTCCCTGAAAAGTTGGCCGGTCGCGCAGGTTTCAACCTGGAGTTTCTACCGTCGGTGTACGTCGATAAAACGTACGCAGTGGACGGCACGGCATTCGGCATCTTTCCGCGCAGCCCGCAGGACCCGATGCGGAAGGTTCTGCCCTCGGCCGAGGATCCCAAGAAACTGGCGTACCAGCAGGAGTGGGATGAAGCGAAGGGCTACACTGAGCCCCTTCCCCTGGTCATAGGAAAGAGCATCGTGTTTGCTCCGGAAGATTTGTTGCACCATATCAGCATCACTTCCGAAACTAGTCCGCTGGCTCTTTATGACGGCCGCGACCGCGCGCAAAACGGCTGGTTCGTCCTGCGCACGCTGATTCCTTCGGGTAAGACCGAGGGAGCGGTGGTCTGGCACATCCATCCGAGTGTGATCCCCAATTGGACACGACCGCCAATGGTCGCTCACAGCCAGGTCGGCTATCCTCCCAACTTCCCGAAGGTTGCCGTCATCGAACTGGACCCGAAATTCGACGCGCCCAAGACAGCGAAGGCGCTCCGCCTGGCGGAAGACGGCTCCTACAAGCTAGCCTTCGAAGGCCCGATCTCCGCCCCGACGCCATGGTTGCGCTACACCTATGCGAAGTTCGATTTCTCCGCCGTAACCGACCCCGGCCTTTACGTGATCGAATACGCGGGCCAGCGAACCAACCTGTTTCGCATCGCCAAGGATGTGTACAGCCGAACTTGGCAGTCCAGTCTGGATGGTTACCTTGCGGTGGAGATGGACCACGTCTCAGTGCGGGAAGGCTATCGTTTGTGGCACGGAATTTCGCACCTCGACGATGCTCGGCAGGCGCCCCCGAACACCCAACATTTCGACGGGGCCTGGATGGGCGCAAACACCGATTCGCCGTTCCAGCCCGGCCAGCACATCCCAGGCTTGAACGTGGGCGGCTGGTATGACGCGGGCGACTACGACATTCGTGCCGAGAGTCAATACGCGGTCATTCAGGACCTGGCCCTCGCATACAAAGAGTTCGATCTGAAGTGGGACGAGCTTGCGGTTGACGAAACTGCCCGAACGGTCGAGATGCATCGGCCGGACGGAATTCCAGACGCTGTGCAGCAGATTAAGCACGGCATCCTGCAAGTGCTCGGACAGATCAAATCCATCGGTCACCCGGTTCCCGAAATCATGGAGCCCAATCTGAGGGAGTACACACACTTGGGCGATGCTGCGTCGAAGACGGATGGACGAATCTACTCCGAGAAACTTGGTCCGCACGAGGTAGCTGGGAATTTCTCCGGCATTCCGGACGACCGGTGGGCGTTCACGACTAAGGAGGCGCGTCTGCAATACGGCGCCGCCGCCTCGCTGGCCGCCGCGTCGCAGGCGCTCAAGGGCTGGGACGATGCGCTGGCCAAGGAGTGCCTGGATACTGCCATCAAGCTGTGGGGGGAGGAACATGCTCATCCTACCGCTATCCAACTTCCGCCAGGCCAGGGTGTGCCAGCGAATTTCGCGGAACAGATGGTCCGGAATGAGGAGTGGAAAGCCACCTTGGAATTGCTGATCGCTACTAACGGAGGCGAGGTCTATAAGAAGCGGCTCCGGGAGATGTTTCCGTCAATTCGACAGCAGTTCGGGTTCGGTGGCTGGACGGCCGTACGCGCCCTGCCCTACATGGACGCGGACTTCAAGACACAACTCGAAGCGGCTGTCCGATCCTATGTGGCTGAGTTAGACACCGAACTTGCGACTACTCCGTTCGGCGTACCGCCTAGCCGGGGCGGTTGGGGCGGCTCGATCGCCGTCGCCGATCTCGGCGTCCGGATGTATTTTCTGCACAAGGCATTCCCCGAGATCGTCGGCACGGACTACACGCTGCGCGCCGCCAACTACATACTGGGCACGCATCCGGTATCGAGCACGTCGTATGTGTCGTCCGTCGGGACGGTTTCGAAGCTGAAGGCCTACGGAAACAACCGTGCTGACAACACCTTCATTCCAGGCGGCGTGATTCCCGGCTACATCATCATCAAACCCGATTTCCCGGAATGCATCGACGACTTCGGATTCCTTTGGTTCGAGGATGAATACGTCATTGATGTCGCCAGCAGGTGGATTCTGGCAGCCAACGCGGCCGATGCGCTGGTTAAGTAACCGCGGCAGTTCTGTCCAAGGAGACTGTGTCTTCCGGACGGCGGCAATTTCACCGGTTGTCAGTAAGGTCGCTGTCCCTCAGTGATCCCCGGCCAGGTATCCGTTCGGAACGGTCCGGCTGGTAATCCAGCGCCATTGAAGAGAGTCGCTGCTGGATTCGACTGCCAGGCGTAGCGGACCTCCTTGGGATTGGGCACCGAAGGCGATGAGACAACGACCGTGTCGACCTCGATGCGTGCCTCGGCCCAATACCATTTCCGGTCTTCACCGGCAATTTCGAACTCTTCCAACTTCGCTCCCTTCGCGATCAAACCCCCATCCGAGTGTGCAAAGTGCAGTCGGATTGAGCCGGAAAGGCGTTCGACGGAAGCGAGCGTTGGACCGGAATAAGCTAGCTTCTTGCCGTAGCGTTTCGCGAGCGCGCACAAGGCGAGGCGTTCCCCAACAGGCTGTTTATCCTTGGGATGAAGATTTTCGGGGTCACCTGTGTCGATGGTGACTGCCAGACATGAGTTAGGAATGCTGGCGGCTGTGATCGCCTGCGACTCTCTCGTCTCAGCCCACGTGTCGTCGGTGGGAGTCTCGCTGCGCTGCCGGAAGGTCGGCAAGCTGACAATGTAGAAGGGGAAATCGCCCTGTCCGAAGAGTTTTCGCCAATCCGCAATCATCGCGGGTAGGATTTTGCGGTATTGGAATCCGCGCTCTGAGTTCTGCTCGCCCTGGTACCACAGCGCACCCGTGATCGAAAGAGGAGCAATGGGAGCCAGCATTCCTTCGTAAAGCACGGACGGCATCACGGGCCAGTTCTCGTAGCCGATGGGCAACGGATGCGGCGGGCGAGCATCGACACTTAATTGGCCTTTCCATTTGCCGGCTAGCGGAATGCTAGTCTTGTCTCCCAATTCGACGCGCAACTCTTCGGGTTTGCCAAGAAATCCGCCTTGCGGTTTGGTCTTCAGGACCCGAATCGCCACGACGTTCTTGCCCGGCTTCAGTACACCGTCCGGAATGAAATAGACGCGTGGATTCTCGACCCACGCGCTGGCGCCAACTTGCGTTCCGTTGATGTACGCGGTATCCATGCGTTCAATCGAGCCCAGGAACAACAATGCACTCCCCGCAGGAAGCGGGTCCGGTACGACGATCTCTTTCCGGAACCAGGCGACTGCGGGTGTCTCCGGTACGCCCAAGTCGGAAAATCCGCCGGGAATATCAACGGACTTCCAGGTCGAATCATCGACATCCGGAGCCGACCAGTTTCCTTTAATCCCGGCGTCATACTGGTCATACCAGTGCATGACATAGTTTCCATATTCGGGCGCGCCCGCCGTGGCTAGTCTTTCGAGTTCTGCCAATGGGACATCGAAGTCCTTAAGTGGACGAAGCGCGGCAGCGCTAGTCCAGGCCTCAGCGGGAGTTCCGCCGAGGGCATCCACGACTAAGCCGATGGGAACATGGATTTCCTGCTGGACCTTGCGTGCGAAGTAATAGGCGACCGCCGAAACGCGATCTGCCGTTTCGGGAGAAACCACTTTCCAGGATCCCTCCACAACGTCCGTACGGTGGTAGGCAGAGTGAGGCGCAACCGAGAAGAAGCGAATCTCCGGGAAGTTGGCGGTTTTGACTTCCTCATCGCCATTTCGTGCTGAGCGGAGCGGCACCTGCATGTTGGATTGGCCTCCACACAGCCAGACATCGCCAACCAACACGTTGCGAAGTTCCAAGGTTTGATGACCGCCGATCTTGACCGTGTACGGGCCGCCCACGGCGGGCGGCTGAATCTTTACCTGCCAGCGGCGATCCGGCCCAGCTACGCCAGATGCGTGCTTGCCTGCGATTTCGATCCGAACCTTATCGCCGGGATCTGACCAGCCCCAGAGGGTGTTTTTCTTGCCGCGCTGTAGCACCATGTTGTCGCCGAAGATCGTGCTCACGAACGGCAGAGGCTTGAGAGTCGGTTCGGGGGGACTCTGAGCGAAAGCAACGTAGCCTAGCGAAACTAGAAGTCCAACCGCGATGATGCCGGTCTGAGGTTTTCTACGAATCATGATTTCAAGAACCTCGCTCAGCAAGTAGCTTACACAGATTCGTCGCATATCGGGGCCTGCAATAGCCGGTACTTCAGTCGCCATGAAAGTGAGGACGACATGCATTCGCAATCCGGTTGGGCCCGGATCCTTGGGTCGGCGCAGCAGAGAGTGAGACAATGGTTGCCGCAATGCGTATGAAACATGTTGTTAGGACCTGCCTATAAATTAAGGATAGACAGTTCTCTGAATGCGGGCGGTTCGAGTTATTCAGAAGAAAATGACGGCGAATCCCATGATTAACGGAGAATGGCGTCGAATCCGGGTCATCGATTCCCACACTGGCGGGGAACCGACGCGGGTCGTTGTCAGCGGCGGACCTGATCTCGGATCTGGTCCTCTGGTAGAGCGTCTGGAACGTTTTCGCCAGTTCCATGACGATTTTCGCTCGGCGGTCGTCAACGAACCGCGCGGGTCCGACGTCATGGTGGGCGCGCTTCTCTGCGATCCTGTTGATCCGGACTGCTTAGCTGGCGTGATCTTCTTCAACAATGTGGGCTACCTCGGGATGTGCGGACACGGCACGATTGGCGTTGCCACTACACTTGCCTACATGGGCAGGATGGAAGTCGGCTCCTGCAACATCCAAACGCCGGTTGGCATCGTGCAAGCTTACCGCGAGGAGGGCGGGGAGATTACCGTCAGCAATGTCGCGAGCTATCGCACTGCGGCCAACGTCCCGGTGAGCGTGCCCGGCTATGGTTGTGTGCGGGGAGACGTGGCTTGGGGAGGGAACTGGTTCTTCCTGGTTCACGATCATCAGCAGCAACTCATGCTCAGTAACCTGGAGAGGCTCACGGAGTTTACGTGGGCAATCCGGCAGGCACTGCGCGACGCGGGAATCACCGGGGATGATGGAAGAGAGATCGATCACGTAGAACTTTTCGGCCCTTCACAAACTCCCGGAATAGACAGCAAGAATTTCGTGCTCTGTCCGGGCAAAGCCTATGACCGCTCTCCATGCGGTACGGGAACCAGTGCGAAGCTGGCCTGCCTGTATGCCGATGGAAAGATCCGCGAAGGTGAAATATGGCGGCAAGAGAGCATCATCGGCAGTGTGTTTGAAGGCAGCATTTCCGTTCGCGATGGGAAGATCTATCCGAACATCCGAGGCACTGCTTTCCTAAGCGCGGAAGCCGATCTCGTGCTTGATCCCCGTGACCCGTTCTGCATGGGAATTCGGGCATGAAGGGCGACGCTCATCATGACGTCGTAGTGGTGGGCGCGGGAATCGTCGGCGCCGCCTGCGCCTATGAGCTCGCACGCCGTGGCTTGAGGGTTGCCGTCGTTGATCGCGAGATGGTGGGAGGAGGGGCGACTGCGGCGGGCATGGGCCACATCGTGGTGATGGACGATTCAGAGGCCCAGTTTGCACTGACTCGCTATTCGCAAACTCTCTGGCAGGACCTGTGGTCTGAACTCCCCACAGATGTCGAATACGATCGGTGCGGCACGATCTGGGTGGCGGCCAATGACGAAGAACTGGCGGAAGTGCGACGCAAGCACGAATACTATGGCAAGCGCGGAGTTCCGACCGAAGTCCTTGACTCCCCTTCGCTGCAGAGGCTTGAGCCGAACCTGCGCCCGATGGCAGGCGGGCTTCTCGTATCCGAAGATGCCGTACTGTATCCGCCCTGCGCGGCACGGTTCCTGATCGAGCGAGCCCAGGAACATGGAGCCGACCTCATTCTTGGAAATCCGGTAACGCAGATGGGACAGGGCAAGGCCGAACTCGCCGATGGCTCGCGATTCACCGCGAAGTTTGTTGTCAACGCAGCCGGCGCATGCTCTCCGCAACTCACCCCAGGTCTCGAGGTAAGAAAAAGAAAAGGACATCTGGTAATCACCGATCGCTACCCGGGTTTCATCCGGCATCAACTCGTCGAACTGGGCTACCTGAAAAGCGCGAGTGCACTGAACAAGGATTCCGTGGCATTCAATGTTCAGCCTCGTCGAACCGGCCAGGTTCTCATTGGATCTTCGCGGCAGTACGGGGCAGAACACGAGGGAGTGGATCACGAGATTCTTTCGCGCATGTTGACGCGCGCGGAGGAATACATGCCCGGGTTGGCGCAAGTCTCGTCGATCCGCACCTGGACCGGATTCCGGGCTGCAACACCTGACAAGCTTCCCCTGATCGGTCCGTGGCCGGGAGATGAGTCTTTGTTCCTGGCGACTGGGCATGAAGGGCTGGGGATCACAACTTCACTGGCGACCGGCGTTCTGCTAGCCGACCAGATCACGGGGAGGAAATCACAGATCGCGATTGATCCGTACCTTCCGTCCCGCATGGCTGAAGTGGTTGCGCATGGCAAATGAAATCACAGTAACGATCAATGGAACTCAGGTAGTGGTTCAAGAAGGATCGAGTGTCGCGGCCGCCATTCTGCAGGCTGGCGCGGCTTGCCGGACCTCGGTGACAGGCGAGCCCCGGAGTCCGTTGTGCGGGATGGGGACGTGCTTCGAATGCCGTGCCGCGATCGATGGAATACCGCATGTCCGCAGTTGTCGAACACTGTGCGCGCCAGGAATGGAAGTCCGGACCGATGAGTAGGGAAGTGCGCCACCAATTCGAAGTTGTCGTCGTCGGCGGAGGACCAGCCGGGGTGGCGGCCGCCGCTCGGGCAGCAGAAGAGGGCGCCAGTGTTGGAATCGTAGACGACAACCCGAAACTCGGAGGACAGATTTGGAGGGGTACTGACCAAGACGCCGCCGGAACCGATGCCTCCATGTGGCTGGCACGGCTGAAAGCCAGAGGCGTAACCGTAATTTGCGGGGCTTCTGTTTTTGATCTGCCGCGGCCACGCGTTCTCGTGGCTGAGGCCGAAACAGCCGTACACGTTCTGGCCTATAGCAAGTTGATTCTCGCAACTGGGGCGCGCGAGAGATTTCTGCCTTTCCCCGGATGGACGCTGCAGAACGTTATCGGAGTCGGCGGTTTGCAGGCAATGGTGAAATCAGGATTGCCCATTTGCGGAAAGCGCGTTGTGATCGCCGGGACTGGCCCGTTGCTGCCGGCGGCCGCTGCTCATCTGCGGGAGAGTGGAGCGGAGATCCTGATTATTTGCGAGCAAGCTTCGTGGACGAACTTGCTGGGCTTCGGACGTTCTCTGTTGCAGCAGCCCGGCAAGATCCGTCAAGGGCTCCGATTGAGTCGGCAACTTGCGGGCGTGAAGTTCCTGACGAATGCCTGGGTCGTGAGTGCTCATGGGGGAACTGCGTTGGAGTATGCCGTGATCCGCAGCAAAGGTGAGACCAAGGCCATACCTTGCGATTACCTGGCGTGCGGTTTTCATCTGGTTCCCAATCTCGAATTGCCGATGCTGGTGGGCTGCCGAATTCGAAATGGCTGCGTCGAAGTCGATGATCTCCAGCAGACAGCAGTGCCCAATATCCTATGCGCCGGGGAGCCGACGGGTGTTGGTGGTGTCGAGTTATCCATCGTGGAAGGTGAGATTGCAGGCCTGGCTGCCGTGGGGCGTGTGGACGAGGCAAAGCGACGATTCCGGGAGCGTGCACGGCACCGTGCATTTGCGCACGCACTCGATCATGCATTTCGCCTCCGTCCCGAACTGTCGTCGCTTCCATCTCCAGACACAGTCGTCTGCCGTTGCGAAGACGTTCGGTATTCCCGCCTCGATCGGTACGCATCGTGGCGATCGGCCAAACTCCACACGCGTTGTGGCATGGGACCTTGCCAAGGCCGAGTCTGCGGCCCTGCGGTGCAGTTTCTCTTTAACTGGAGCTCCGAATCTGTTCGTCCGCCGATCTTCCCGGTGCGCGTGGAGAGTCTGGCGGCTTCTGCGTCAGGACCACAGTCGGAATACGCTGAAGTTTTAGGAGGCTCTAAATGAACTGGAAGGGTGTTACGCCCGCAATTACGACCAGTTTTACCGAAGACCTAAAGGTCGACTACGAATTCATGGAGGGTCATTGCCGTTGGCTGCTGGATAACGGATGTGCGGGGATTGTGGCCCTGGGTTCACTGGGCGAGGGCGCGACACTGTCATTGGACGAGAAAGTCGAGATCCTGCGCACCTGCGTTGATTCCGTTCGCGGCCGCGGTGTGGTCGTAGCGGCGATTTCCGCTTTAAGCACGGCCGAAGCAGTCGCGCTGGCGGAAAAAGCTGCTTCCATCGGCTGTGACGGTCTCATGGCTTTGCCTCCTTATGTCTATCGGGGCAATTGGCGTGAGATGAAGGCACACGTCGGCGCAGTCTTTGCGGCGACACCGCTCTCTTGCATGCTCTACAACAACCCGGTCGCTTATGGAACGGACTTTCTGCCTGAACAGATTCGGGAACTAGCCGAAGACTATGAAAACCTCGAGGCCGTGAAGGAGTCGAGCACCGATGTGCGGCGCGTTACTGCAATCCGCGTACTTCTGGATCGACGCCTGGAAATATCGGTGGGTGTGGATGATGCGGTGCTCGAAGCCATCGGAGTCGGCGCGACGGGTTGGGTTGCGGGGCTCGCCAATGCCCTGCCGCGCGAGTCTGTCGATTTGTTCAACTGCGGTATGAACGGAGAAAGCGAGAAAGCCTTTCAGTTGTATCGCTGGTTTCTTCCCTTGCTTCGCATGGACACGATGCCCAATTTCGTCCAACTTATCAAACTCGTGCAAGCTGAGTTCGGAATGGGCAGCGCTTACGTGCGCCCACCGCGGCTTGAGTTGGACGGTGAGGAACTGGAACAGAACCTGAAGATTATTCGGAAAGCCTTGAAGACTCGGCCACAAGTGCAGAGCAGTACTTGCGCCTTAACCAATGGAAAGTGACGTGGATCGCATATGGGAAATCTGACAGGCAAGTCGATGATCGGGTCGCGCAACGGCGCGGGGAGTACGGAACCGTTCTATGCGACGAATCCGGCGACGGGCGGACGTCTGCAGCCGGGATTCTTCGTGGCGAACGAGACCGAAGTCGAAACCGCCGTGCAACTTGCCGCGGAAGCGTTCCCCGTGTTCAGCCGGGTATCCGGAAAAGACAAAGGCATCTTCCTGCGCAAGATTGCCGAGAAAATCGAAGCTGCGGCCGATGACATCGTCGAACGGGCCGAAGCGGAAACGGCGCTACCCAAAGGTCGCTTACAGGGTGAAACGGCACGCACGTGCGGTCAGCTTCGGCTCTTCGCTCAAGTCGTCGAAGAAGGTTCGTGGCTGGCAGCGCGGATCGACCGTGCCGATCCGGAACGCAAGCCGCTTTCCAAACCCGACGTACGCTCTCTTTTGCGTCCACTCGGCCCCGTGGTGGTGTTCGGCGCCAGCAACTTTCCGTTGGCGTTTTCAGTCGCCGGAGGCGATACTGCTTCCGCATTTGCAGCGGGGAATCCGGTAATCGTGAAGTGTCACGCTGCCCATCCGGGTACCGGCGAACTTGTCGGACACGCTGTGCGAGAGAGTGTTCGCGAATGCGGACTACCCGAAGGCGTTTTTTCCTTGCTGTTCGGTCCGGGTTCGCGCATAGGCTCTGCGCTGGTGAAACATCCGCTAGTGAAGGCGGGTGGCTTTACAGGCTCTCGCGCCGCCGGCAGAACGCTGATGGATCTCTGTTCGTCTCGGCCGGAACCGATTCCATTTTTCGCCGAGATGAGCAGCACCAATCCCGTCTTCGTTCTTCCCGGTGCGTTACGTGAGCGCGGCGAAGCAATTGCCGAAGGGCTGCACGGTTCTTTTACTCTGGGTGCTGGCCAGTTCTGCACGAAGCCTGGCATGGTCTTTCTTCCGCATGGGACGGATGACGGCGCATTCCGAAACCGCGTGCGGGAACTTGTTGCGGCGTCGCCCGAGTTCAAACTTTTGACTGCCGCCATTCACTCGTCCTACCGGTCCTCGGTGAAGAGCCGGAGTTCGGGCGCGGCTGCGGTCGTTGCGGAAGCTCAGGAACCTGCACCGGGAGCAGGTTTTTCCGCGGCTTCGGTGCTGTTCGAGACGGACGCCGCCGAATTCCTAGAGAACCCAGACCTGGAAGCGGAGATATTCGGACCAACCACACTGCTCGTCCGCGGCGCGAGTCACGAAGCAATGCTCACGATTGCCCGCGGTCTCCAAGGACACCTGACCGCGACAATTCACGGAACTGACCAGGACCTCCGCGAGTTTGCGGACTTGATTGCGATTCTTGAGCGCAAGGTCGGCCGTCTCGTGTTGAATGCTTTTCCCACGGGCGTGGAAGTTCGCCACGCGATGGTTCATGGCGGCCCATATCCTTCCACGTCGGATGGCCGTTCAACATCGGTGGGAAGCCAGGCGATTTTTCGTTTCACGCGCCCGGTGTGTTATCAGGGTTTCCCGAATCACGCGTTGCCCGAGGAATTAAGAGACGATAATCCGCTGGGTATTTGGCGAATGGTCGATGGTCGGATGACGCAAGAGGCGATCACTCGAAAGTAACAAGAAAGAAGAGTCTCAATATGCCCATGGAATCGCGTTTCGCCGTAAGACTTCTGTGCAGCGTTTTCGCATTGGCCGGTATCGCCGCTGTGTTCTGCTCGGGACTCCCCGCTCAGCAAGAAAATCGGAAGCAGTTTCCAGCGCCCGGCCCGATGCTCATTGAAGGCAACGGTTGAATTCGACACGCCTGAACTTACCTTGAGCCTGGTTCGTTCGTCCCAGACAGTAGAGTCTCAGGCCAAAAGGGGCGAACAACGGAAGCGCTCACCGACATCGATCAGGAAGGTTGCCTGTTTCATTTTTGCCTACGCTTCCTTGCAGCGGATTTCTGAGGTTGTTTCAGTTGCTTCCGAGACTTTCTAGCCGCGACCTGCTTGTCAGCCGATTTCTTCTTTGCCGTTTTATGCGGCGCCTCAGCCGCTTTTTTTTTAGCAAGTTTCTTGGCCGGTTTCTTCGGTATCGATGCTTGCGGTGCGATACTTCGAACCTGCATTGGCGCCGCAGCAGCGGCGATTGAGACTGGTCGGGTGGCCAGCACGATATTGATCGCCTCGCCGGTACCGGCCAGGTCAAAGGTGACGGCCACAGGAGCATCCGGAGGGATGATTGTGTTGCTGAGGTCTCCCGCTAGTCCGGGGGAATTCTGAGCGTCAAATGAGTAAGTCCCTTCGCTGGCCGAGATCTGTCCGCGTCCGGTGGAAGGCTTCCACACTGTTATTTTTCCATTCATTATCGATCCCTTCCTCTCTAAGCTTCAACGCTTGCTTTCAAGTGCATGGAGTGGCGCCTCATGGAGCGATCACTCGCACAGCGGGTGTTTCCTGAGGCGACTGGTTCGCGGCAGGGACGCTGCCCGGCTCCGAAACCAGATCTATCAAGGCGCCTATGGTTGGATAGATTGTAGTTTGCCCGAAGATTACGCTCTGCTGAGCGGAGGCGTTGCTTCCTCCCTTGCGCACGAACCAACCGACCAACGGAACCCAAGGGCGGACATAGGGGATGTCTTTCAGGATGGGAATGCCGCCCCAATACGTTGTCGGCAGGCCAAGCCGAGCATTGACCTCGAAGCGCGATATCTCTCGGGTTTCCAAATTGCTGAGCTGTACTTCGGTATCGACCGTGTGGCGCTCGATTCTCGAGAGCTGAGTGTTAGTGGTGCCGTTGGGTTCCTGAACATTGGCGGTCGCAACGAAATCGAACTTGAAGCGCAAAGCTTGCCCGGAGGGATCGAAGACCGGAGTGACCTGGAATTTGTTCCCCGTGTTGAGGGCGTAGATTTCCGGCTGCGGTTCGCGAGGTTGCTGTTGCAGCGCGCCGAGCGCAGCCAATGCGCCGCCAGACTGCACCGTGGCGTATATTTGCGCGAGTTGCTGGATGCCGGTGAGGATGTCTTCCTGGTCTCCAACCGCCAACTGCGCCGACGCCCGGGGATCTATGCGCGCTACGCCGCGATTGGTAGCCAACAAGGACTCCCGCTGTATGACTCCGACGCCGACGCCAGTGCTCATGAGCTTGATCCTCAACCTGTCGATCATGGGCTGAACGAATTCCCGGGACAGATCGTCCTCGACGGCGATGATGAACTCCTTCAGCATCTGATCGGCGGCGGCTACACGCGGCGCAGCGGTGCTCAGCCCGGAGTAGTTCAGGATCTGCTGTTTGATTCTTGCGACAGATTGTTGGGCAATAATGGCCTGAGTGGAAGCCAAATCGGCCTGAGATTGAGCATCGCCTTTTGCACCGGATATCTCCGGTGGGGCACCTTTCGTACTCGTATCCGCTTCGCCGGAGCCACTCGCGGGTATGGGGGTGGTTGGTAAGAACTGGTAGGCGTCGATGCCATACGTTCTGAGGGTTTTTACCACGGGTACTGAAAGCAACCAAATGGTCTTCAGCCGCGATTGCAAACTCAATCTTTCGCGGTCCAGATCGTCAAACGCGATCTTGTCGGCAGGGGAGAGCAACTTAATTGCCTCGCCTTCAAGTCTGTCCTCTTTGAGCGCGTCGTCATGCAAAAGTGGTCCCGGCTTAAGCTCCAATGCCTGAAGACTTGCTGCGTCCTCTTTGGGCATTTTCGCTTTTCCCCGATTGATAACTTCCGCGAGTTGCTGTTCTACTTCGATCAATCTCGAATAGATGCCCGCATCGGACGGGCACTTGGGAGGGACGGCGGGACATGCAGAGCGCCCGCCCAGTTCTACACTCCAACTTTGGATTTTGTTAAGAATGTCGTAAAGGACGGAACTGTCGTAGGAGGCACGAAGCGCCCTCACAATTTCCAGTTGCGACGAAGAGAGGAGCCCGGGCATTTGAGAAAACTGGGGCATGGTTGGACTAGCGTCTCCCCATATGTTCAAGGCGTGCCAAGTCAGCGGGAGAATAGGTCCATCGGCGCGGCCGTTGGGAGGCCACGAAGTCGATACGAGAGGTAACCTTGGCAGCCGGTCCTTAACTTCCTGTTCAAACCGCAGGCGAACGCTTTCCTTGGTCGCCGGCGATGCCAGACTCAAAACCAGCAGTGCTTCGCCCAGCGTGGTGGTGTCTGCGGGATCGGGAATGAGTTTCCGAAGCCGCGCCAGGCACTGCTGCGTTCTATAAAATGCATCCTGCGTGGTTTCTCCCGGACGCGCCGCTGGGTCGAGGTCAGAGCTGTCGAAACTTAGCTGTGCCAGCACGGACGGGTCATAAAAGGTTATTCGTTTCAGTTTTTCGCAATCTGGTGGGGTGAGATGATACCCACTGAGGCATGCTCCACGGGTGGTGAATGTTGTCACTTGGTCGTTGATGACGTCGCGAAGCAAGGCGAGGGTAGTGTTCTCCAGCGCCCGAGTGTCTCCCAGTTCCTGGTCCACGATCGACATTGATTTGTTGAGACGTTCGGCGCTTTTCCTGTCTGTCTTCTGGCCCGAGTCGGTACTGAGTTGGAACGTCCACAAGGTGAGACGAGCTTGGGGGGCGGGCTTGTCGAAGACGGCGATCGTGTGCTTCACAACAGACAAGTCATCGGGCTTGCCGCGCATGAAGACGGTCTTGCTGTCGTTGAAAGCGTAGAGGATGACTCGCTTGGCTGGATCGGGGCTGGAGGCGTCGGCGGGGGCGAACAGGAACGGCGTGTTGTCGCGGGCAAAGGCGAAGGCGTCGGACTCGGCTTGGGCGGCCAGCAGCATTTTTCTGCGCTGCTGCGAGACAGAGGTTTGCGCGTCGCTTAGAGACTGCTGTGCGGCGGCGAGCTTTGCGGGCAGGCTGTCTTTCTGGTTTTGCGTGTCGTCGGCTTGGGATTGCGCGCTGTCGCGCTCGGTCTTGGCGGCGTCGTAGTTGGATTGGGCGTTGCTTAAATTGGCCGCGGCGGCGGTTTGTTTGGCTTTCGCTTTCTCGACGTCGGCGGCCAGCGTTGGATCAGGCGGGGTGGTGGCGGGGCCGGTTGCGCTGTTGGTGGAAGTTGTACTGGCCTGCTGATTTTGCGTTGCCGTTGTCACATTTTGATCGGCCGTTTGCTTGGCGTCCTGTGCTTGCTTGAGGCGGCTGGCAAGTTTGCTCAGGTTGGAATTCAATCCTTTGAGTTTTTCGCCGGCCTGGCGCTGCTGTTCCTGCAGGTCGAGCACTTGCTTTTGATAACGGTTTACGGTCGCCTGGGCGTCGGCTAGGTCGAGTTCGGTCTGGGTGAGGGCGATGCGCTGGGCGTCGGCTTGGGCTTTGGCCTCGGCAACGCCACCCATCGTCTGGAAGCGATCGTTTAAGGCGTACATTAGGCGCGGAATGTCAGAGAAGTAATAGAGCGAAACCTGGTCGGTTTCAAAATCGGTGAAGTCGCCGGCGAGAGCGTCGTGGACGCGGGAGATCGAAGCGCGCAAAATGTTGGTCCACTTCTGCAGATCTTCGAAGTTTTTTCTGACAGTGCCCAGGCTGAAACCCTTGGGTTGGCCGTCCACAAGAAAGCCTACAAGCGGCGGCCAGGCATCGACGATGGACTGTACGGAGGCTAATGTGTCGGTTTCATCGCGAACATCGCCCAGGGCGGCGGCGCTGTTTTTTGCCGGGTCGGAGGCCACGCCGGAAATTTGGCTATCGAGCTTTTGAGAATCGGCCTGAAGCTGGTCAGAGATGGCCGCAAACCAGGCGGCAAGACTTGCCTGGATGCTGTTGACGCTGTCTTGCAGCTTTTGCAACTCGGCGTCGGCTTCGGGAGCGGCGTTCTTAGCGGGAGCGGCATCTTTGCTTTTGTCGGATGCGGCGGTTGCGGATGCGTCCGCTGTGCTCGGTGCGGGTTTCTTCCCCGCGCTCTCCGAGTCCACCGTGGGCTTGATAGCGGTCCAAGCGGCTTTGTATTCTCTGGCGTTTTGTAGCACTTGCTGGAGCGCGGGCAGCCCCTTTGGCAGAACCTGGAGAAGGACGGTTGGAGATGGACCGGAGGCGGGGGCGGCAGGCTTCTTAGTCGCAGAAGCATCCGAGGGGGCGTTGGCCGGAGCGGCGGCGGCCTGCTGCGCGGCGGCACCTCCTCCTCCCTTCGGCGTGGTGGCGTCTTCGGCGCTGCCGCCGGCAGAAATGAGATTTGCATCGGTGAAGGGTTGGAGATTAGCGGCGAGGTTATCGAATTGTTTGGCTATATAGGGCGAGATACTCTGCAGCGCAGATTGCAAAGCGGTGAGCGCCTTAGTCGCGGCGGCCAGGGTAGAGTCGGCGTCTCTTTCGGCGGCGTCACATTTCGCCAAAGCGCTGGTGATGTCTGGCTGCTCTCCAGTCGCGGGTTGCTTCAGCTTGTCACCGCTGCAGGCGTCGTGGACCGCGGCCTCCGGTTTGCCTGTTTTGCTCTTATCGAGGTCGTCCTGCGCCGTGGTTAGCGCGGTAAGTACCCTATTCTGATTGATGGCATCAATGGTGGCCTGCAAGGTCTGTAAGTTGTCGAGCTCGGATTGCGACGACTTAGCGGTAGATCCAGTAATATCCTGGATGGCCTTCTGGTATTTGCCGGCTTTGTCCAGGGCATCCTTGGCTTGGGATAAAGCTGTGGCAGCCTTATCGATGGCGGCGTTTGCCTGTTTAATCGCGTCAGCGGAAGCGGAATTGGTAGATGGAGCCTTGCTTGTCGCCGCGGGCTCCGACTGCGCCTGCGCATGAGTTGTGGTGGGGATAACCGAGATTATGGCAAATCCGAGAAGCAGAGTGCGCAGGACCATCGAAGCAAACTCCTGGTATTTTCGTAAATTTGCACGGGCTCGGTTGATGAAAAAGTCGTTCCTTAAATTATGCGCAGGCGCCCGAACCGCACTAAGCGCACCGATACATCGGCGGCTCGGGTCCGCGAGGGTCCACACAAGTCGAAGCAACTTGGGCCCGCTCATGCGATCTATGCTTGAGCAAGCGCCTGGTAGGCGACTTGGCGGACTCATCCTATTCCCAGGAAAATCGGCGAGTAGAAGTCCCCTCGGATGAGAAGCATCGAGAATGCTTCTCTCTCCCGTTCGCCGAATTTGTCGATCACAATATGCCGGAGATCAGACAATGTCAAGGCACCCGGCAAGATGTGACTTAGGCGGTCTAGTCCGACTCCAGTTAGTGGTTCAGCAAAAGTTCGGCCACCGGTCCGCTACGGTTTGCGTACGCTTCCAATCAGTTGGGCACCGGTTGTGGTCAGCCCGAGCGCCCAGATGAAGAGGGTTAAGTAGTCAATCACACTTCCAAACGATGGGTTGGGGTAGTAGTACACAGTGAAAGCGGTGATCCATACAACAATACCGAGGACACAGCCTTTCAGCGCATCCATCGCAGATTTTCGGCGGTGGAGACCGGCCGAGGTGGCCTTGGACAGATCGATACCGCCCAACGCGGCGACGAAGCCATGCGCAAGGGTGCGGCCGGCGTGGGACACAATTGAAACGGGAGTCGTCAGAACTCGCTGCAGTGCCGACCGATAAGCGTTCGGGTCGGTCCCTCGGTCCACTAGATCCAGTTGATGGCCGATTTGCGGCAGGTTATTCGGAAATGTTCTTTCCGCTATCTGCAACGCAGTCCAAAACACATCATTCAATCGGCAGGCAAGATCAAATCCCTGCTCGGCCTGCTGCAAGGGAGCCAATTGGATGGAGTCGACGCGTTTCAGCATAGAATCAATGGTTGATTTGTCGAAGATGGCGGCCCCAGTGGCTTGCGTCAACACTGCGCTGTACTTTTTCTCCCATGCCGTGAGTTCGTCGAGAAAACGTTTCAACGCATCCTGCTGCTCTCGAAGGAGGAGAACCACCTGGACGAGCGGCAGTTGTTTCGTGTACCAGTTGTCGAGCCACAGCGACAAGCCCCATCCACAAAGAAAAACTGTCGTGAGAAACAGGAGGGGGAATCCGTTCCACACCGGCACATATGGTCCACGCATTCGAAGCGTAAGGGGAACTGGGACGATGCGTCCTCCCCCGCCTACGCGGAGGATTCCGGTGAAGGCTCCCGCATGATCGCTGACTGGCAGATCAAAAGTGCAGTCGGTTCGCTCGTTGGGTTTTAGCTGGGTATTAAGTTCTAAGCTCCAGTTCCAGGATGGAATGGGTATTCCAGTCTTCCCATCCAGAAGCCCCAAGCTACTGAAACTGATTTCGTTAATGGTGGTCGCTGTGCTGTTCTGAATCGTGATGGTGGCAGTATCGCTCGCTGAGTAGACCTTAAGATCCAATTGACTAGGATCGACAACAATCTTTTCCGATGGAGATGGTTTTGGTATCTCCACTGAAGCTGGCACTGCGAGAACAGGGTCGCTACAACGGAGGGGCGCTGTCGCGGTTGGGACCGCTAGCAATGAGATAGAACAAAACACTACTAACAGTAAGTGCATTAGCGTCATCCTAAGTGCACTGTCGCAGATATGAACGCATTTACGGAGCTTTTTCACGAATGGCTCCTTGTCCCTAAGGGGAAGTTATGGCGGTGCTCTTAGTATTTTGGCCAAGTTTAATCTGATCGCCGTCATTGTCAACTGGAATCTGCTATCAGTTTTCTTCCTCGCGGTTGGACCTGAATCTTCGCCGTTTTCGTTCGCAGCTTCCCTAGAGCTGAACTTCTCCTCTACTCGCGATATAGCTTTTAGGAGCCCTCCGTGTCGCAGTTATTTCGATTTGCTGCAAGTGAATCTCTTGCCACGGCGGGAAGACTTTTGCAGGGCCCTCAAAAACGGGTCGAAATAAGAATAGATTCTCCTGCGACCGCTCGAAGCCACACGTCATCTAACCAAGCCTCAGAGGGTAGAGCCGGGGTCGGCTTGCCTTCAAACGCACCATTCGTTCGATCATCGCTGTCAGACCGGGAGCGCCGAATGCTTGTTGCAGAAGAAAGCGCCGTAGTTCCGCGTGAGCTCATGAAGAGGATGTCCGATGCTCGCCGCCAAAGCGATGCACTCTTCAGCTTGGTCCGCGCCGGATCACTTTATGAGCGCCCGATACCGGAGCGTCACCGCATCATCTTTTATGTCGGGCACCTCGAAGCATTTGATTGGAATTTACTTAGCGAACGCGCCTTCGGACTGAAGAGCGTCCAGCCTGAATATGATCGGCTGTTTGCCTTCGGCATCGATCCAGTTGGCGGCGGACTCCCGACCGATTTGCCGTCTGACTGGCCCTCGGTGGACCCGGTCCGCGATTATGTGGGCAATATCCGCAGCGCGCTCGACAAGTGCCTTGAGAAGGTAGTTCTCGATCCACACTCCGCGACAGGCAACGGCTTCCCGCTCTCCACTTTGCTTTACGTCGCGGTTGAGCATCGGCTGATGCACGCCGAAACGCTGGCCTACATGCTCCATCAGTTGCCGCTCGCTCTGAAAGTACGGGAACGCGAATCGCTGAATCTCGCTGATTCGCCGGTCGCCCACCGGATGGTTTCCGTTCCTGCTGGTGTCGTGACACTGGGTCTCCCGCGGGGCGGCGAAAGATTCGGCTGGGACAATGAGTTTACAGCTCACGAGGTGGAAGTTCCTGCATTTGAGATTGATCGGTACAAGGTTACAAATCGGCAGTATCTCGAGTTCATGTCGGCCGGCGGCTACGAAACGCGGGCTTTCTGGGACGACAATGACTGGGACTGGAAGACTGGTCGTGAAATCACTCATCCGTTGTTCTGGAAGCAACAGGGCAATCACTGGTTTTGCCGCACAATGTTCAACGAAGTGCCGCTGCCGCTGGACTGGCCCGTGTATGTGAGTCACGCTGAGGCGATGGCCTACTCCCGCTGGGCAGGGAAGTCGCTCCCCACGGAGGCGGAGTGGCAGCGGGCCGCCTGCGGCACTCTCGACGGACAGACAAGAGCTTACCCGTGGGGCAATGAGGCGCCCAAGCCCAGCCTTGGGAATTTTGATTTTCATCGCTGGGATCCCGCGCCCGTGAATTCGTTTCCGGAAGGCCAGAGCGCTTTCGGCATTCACGATATGTTGGGCAATGGATGGGAGTGGACCTCCACCGTTTTCGGTCCGTTTCCAGGCTTTGAGCCATTTCCGTTCTATCGCGGGTACTCGGCTGATTTCTTTGATGGCAAGCATTTCGTCATGAAGGGTGGTTCGGCGCGTACCGCAGCGTGCATGCTGCGGCCCACGTTCCGCAACTGGTTCCAGGCCCATTACCAATACGTGCACGCGGGTTTCCGCTGCGTGCGCCGCTGATTATCGAAATGATGATCATCGAATGATGATTGAAGGGAATTCAGAAATGCTAGTTCATGCGATTACGGCCGATACCGCATACGAATTCGCTGCCGACGTGCGCGCCGGGCTCACGCGGCCGGGACAGAAGGAACTCCCGTCGAAATACTTGTACGACGACGTGGGCACGGCGCTCTTTGAAGTGATCAGCCATCTGCCCGAGTACGGACTCACGCGCGCCGATGAGCGTTTGCTGCGACGACATGCGTGCGAGATCGTTGACCACCTGGACTCTCCGGTTGCCGTAGCCGAACTCGGCAGTGGCAGCGGCAAGAAGACTCGCTGGATCCTGGAGGCGCTCAGCCGTCGGGAGCGCACATTTTATTATCCGGTCGAAATATCTCGCTCAGCTTTGGCCATGTGCGAGCGCGAACTCAGTGACATTGATGCGCTCAGCATCGTAGGTTTTGAGCGCGAATATCTTGATGGATTGCTGGAGGTGGCCGCGCACCGGCACCGCGCGCAACACCTCTTCGTGCTGTTTCTCGGGAGCACCATCGGAAATTTCGATCGTCCCGCCGGAATTGAATTCCTGGCGGAGGTTCGGCGTATTCTCGAACCGGGCGATTCACTTCTTCTCGGGACTGATCTGGAAAAGCCCAACGCACAACTGATCGGGGCTTACGACGACGAACTGGGAGTGACTGCCGCTTTTGATCTCAACCTGTTGGCCCGCATCAATCGCGAACTCGACGCCAATTTTGACTTGAGCCAATTCGCTCACGTCGCCAGGATCAATCGCGACGCTCGAAGCGTCGAAATGCATCTGCAATCCAAGCGGCGGCAGACGGTGCGCATCCCGGCGGCGGCGGATTTGCGCGTCGAGTTTTTCGAGGGTGAAACCATCTGGACGGAGAGCAGCCACAAATACTCGGCGGAAGAAGTCTTCCAAATGGCGCGGGATTCGGGATTCGTCTGTCAGGCGCAATGGATTGACGACGAGTGGCCCTTTGCCGAAAACCTGCTCATCGCGGAATGACTTTATAGTGCTTTTTTTCGCTCGTAAACAGACGGAGGAATCGATGCCCGAACAATGCACTCACCTCGACCAGATCAAAGTAAGACAAACCAACAAGCATGTGTGTGAAGACTGCGTTAAGACTGGCGATACGTGGGTTCACCTGCGTATGTGCCTGATCTGCGGACATGCGGCCTGTTGCGATTCGTCCAAGAATAAGCACGCCACCAAGCATTTCCGCCACACCAAACATCCGCTTATGCGTTCGATCGAACCGGGAGAAAGCTGGATCTGGTGTTATGTGGACGAGATTGAGGCGGGCGAGGTTGCAGCGTGAGCGCGCGCGTGGGATTCAGATTCTGCATCTGGGCTGAGACGGAAACATGCCGAAACCGATCTTACTAAGTATCGACGACGACTCCGATGTTTTGCGGGCGATTGAGCGCGACTTGCGCTCGCAGTACGGTGCGGAGTATCGCGTCATAGGGAGCGACTCTCCCGACGGGGCATTAGATCTGTTGAAACAGCTAAAGGTGCGCAATGACAGCGTGGCCTTGCTGCTCGCAGACCAGCGCATGCCCCGCATGGACGGCGTTACATTTTTGCAGGCAGCAATGCACATTTATCCCGATGCCAAGCGTGCTTTGCTCACCGCATATGCCGACACCAGCGCCGCGATCAGCGCCATCAATCAAGCGAGCATCAACTACTTCTTCTTGAAACCATGGGATCCGCCGGCAGAGCATCTGTATCCGCAACTGAATGACTTGCTCGACGATTGGCAGGCTTCCTACCGGCCTGCCTTTCAGGGAATCCGAGTTCTCGGCACCAGGTGGTCGCCGAAATCGTATGAGTTGCGGGACTTCCTGGCGCGCAATCGCGTTCCTTATCAGTGGATTGACGTGGAGTCTTCCGCCAATGATCCCGAAACCAAGCGTCTCCTGGAGGCTCTGGGGCCGGAAGCCGCCAGCCTGCCGGTCGTGCTCTTCCCCGACGGGACGAAGCTTCTGGAGAGCCTGCCCGCGGATGTGGCGCAAAGAGTCGGCTTGCGGACGCGGGCGCAAACCGACTTCTACGATTTGGCGATTATCGGGGGTGGTCCCGCTGGCCTCGCAGCAGCCGTTTACGGCGCGTCGGAAGGGTTGCATACGGTGATGATCGAGCGCGAAGCGCCGGGTGGCCAGGCGGGCATGAGTTCGCGAATCGAGAACTATCTCGGATTTCCAGCGGGGCTCAGTGGTAACGATTTGGCGAGGCGCGCGGTGGTGCAGGCTCAGCGTTTTGGAGTGGAAATTCTGGCTCCCCAGGAAGCGGTCGGTGTGCGCGTCGAGGGATCGTATCGCATGATCAAACTGGCGGACGGCAACGAAATCTCCTGCCACGCACTGATGATCGCGAGCGGCGTGCAGTGGCGCCGGCTGGAAACTCCGGGAATCGATCGGCTGCAGGGCGCCGGAGTCTACTACGGCGGCGGCGCCACCGAAGCCCTGTCTTGCAAAGGAGAAATCATCTACGTGGTGGGCGGCGCAAATTCGGCGGGCCAAGCAGCAATGAACTTTGCCAGATACGCGGAACGCGTCGTCATGCTGGTGCGAGGCAGTTCTCTGGCCGCCACCATGTCGCAATATCTGATCGATCAGATTAAAGAGACGCCCAACATTCAGGTATGGGCCCACGCCAGCGTGGCCGAGGCGCATGGCGAAACGCGCCTGGAAGAGATTTCGGTGCTATGTTCTGACACCAACAAAGTCGAGCGCGTGTCAGCAAGTTCGATGTTCATCTTTATTGGGGCGCTGCCCCGAACGGACTGGCTGGGCGATCTGGTTGAGCGAGATGAACGGGGATTTCTCTTGACTGGCCCCGATCTTATCCGCGACGGACAACGCCCTAAAGGGTGGACCCTCGACCGCGATCCATTTCTGCTCGAGACGAACGTTCCGGGCATCTTCGCGGTGGGCGATGTGCGGCATGGTTCAGTGAAGCGGGTCGCTTCAGGTGTTGGCGAAGGATCGGTCGCGGTGCAATTCATTCATCAGTATTTGAGCAAGGTGTAAATGGTCGAAACTTCAGAGCTACTTCTCGTTCCCGCTTTCGCGGACTTGCCGGACGATCAGATCGGCTGGTTCATCAGCCAGGCGCAAGAACTCCACTACAAGGCGGGCGACACCTACCTGCGCCAAGGCACTCCCGCGGATGCGATGTTTGTGATCCTTGAGGGGCAACTTGAGCTCCACGGGGAGATGGGCGGCGAGACCGTCGCATTCTCCATGAAGGCGGGCGATGTTACCGGAACCCTACCGTTTTCAAGGATGAAGCAGTTTATGGTGAATGGGCGCGCCGTCACCGACAGCCGCGTCTTGCGATTTCCGGCGGAACTGTTTCCCGATCTCGTGCAGAAGATGCCGGAGTTGGCCAAGCGACTGGTGGGCCTGATGTCCGACCGCATCCGCGAAACTACCCGGATCGAGCAACAACGAGACCGGTTGGCCGCTCTAGGCAAGCTTTCCGCGGGCTTGGCTCATGAACTCAATAATCCTGCCTCGGCCGCCAAACGTGCCACGAGCCAATTGCGTGACATCCTGAAAAAAATCAAGGACGCGAGCCTCGAACTGGGAAGGCGCGATCTCACTCCTGCGCAGAAAGCGGAAATCGAAAGACTGGAAACTTCATTCATCCAGCGAGACGAACCTCCACCCGATGCGCTGGCGGTCAGCGATCTGGAAGAGCAGGTCGATTCCTTGTTGCGCAGTCACGGGCAAAGCGACTTGTGGCAACTGGCGGCCGACCTGGCAAGGAAGAACATCAAACCAGAGGCTTTGGAATCCTTGTTCGCAGCCCTCGATCCGGCTACTGCCCGAGCCGCTCTGGTGCGGATTGCCGCCTCGGTCGAGATCGCGAACCTGCTGAACGAAATCGAGAGCAGCACATCGCGAATTTCCGACCTGGTCCATGCGATCAAGGAATATACCTACATGGATCAAGCGCCGGTGCAAAATGTCGACATCGTGAAGAGCCTGGAAACGACGCTAACCATCTTGAACCACAAGCTCCAACGCGGAGTCGCTGTGCAGCGCGACTATCAACGGATTCCGCTCCTGGTGAATTCATTCGGGAGCGAACTCAATCAGGTCTGGACCAACCTCATTGATAATGCCATCGACGCGATGGAGGGGAAAGGCGAGCTTCGATTGCGAACCTATCGCGACGACGGTTGCGTTGTGGTTGAGATCGGCGATAACGGCCCAGGGATTTCGTCCGAAATCGAGCCCCACATCTTTGAGCCGTTCTTCACGACCAAGGGAGTAGGCGAGGGAACGGGCCTCGGTTTGGACACGGTTCAGCGCATTGTGAAGAAACACAAGGGCAATATTCAAGTCACTTCGAAACCCGGCGACACGCGTTTTCAAATCTGGCTACCCCTGGCCGAAGCCTCGATATCTGCAGAGAAACCTGTTTAGCAGACGACCCGGGCACCTGCTTTTCGTCCTCCACCATCGAACACCGCTCGTTGTACTACTCGTGCGAAGGTATCGACCAATACCATCGTCCAATAGATTCACTTCCACTCTTCTGGCTTAATCGCAACTGTGGGCGGTGCTTGCCTGTCGACAATTGGCTGAAAATTCATAGGAGGAGTTATGGCAACGATGAGAGTAGCGGCAGAACCAGAGCTGGCGCCAATGAAGGTGGCACAGATTTCCAAGCCCGGAGCAGATTTCGAGATCGTCGAGCGCGAGATTCCTGAGCCGGGCACAGGACACGTGCGCATCAAGGTGCAGGCCTGTGGCGTTTGCCACAGTGACGCGCTCACGAAAGAAGGCTTGTGGCCCGGAATTCAGTATCCTCGCGTTCCAGGACATGAAGTCGCGGGCGTCATCGATGAAGTGGGTGACGGTGTTTACGCATGGAAGCAGGGGCAGCGTGTCGGTGTCGGCTGGCACGGCGGCCAGGACAACACGTGTCGGGAGTGCCGGCGGGGAGACTTTCGCAATTGCCGCAATCTGAAAATTCCGGGCATCAGCTATGACGGCGGATACCAGGAATGCATGGTCGCTCCTGTCGAGGCACTGGTGGCGATACCTGAAAGTCTAAGTGATGCCGATGCAGCACCGTTGCTCTGCGCTGGAATTACCACCTACAACTCGCTGCGGCACAGCGGCGCTTTTCCCGGCGACCTGGTCGCGGTGCAGGGTATCGGTGGTCTGGGTCACCTTGGGATTCAATTCGCGCAGAAGTTTGGTTATAAGGTCGCAGCGATCGGGCGCGGGTCTGAAAACGCTTCCCTCGCAAAGAAACTGGGAGCGAGCGTCTACATCGACAGCACATCGACGAACGCCGCCGAGGCATTGCAAAAGCTGGGCGGCGCACAGGTAATTCTAGCGACAGCTCCAAGCTCGAAGGCGATGTCTGAGTTGATCGACGGTCTGGGGCCGAACGGCAAGCTCCTGGTGATCGGTGCGACCTTCGACCCCATTGAAGTCACACCGATACAGCTCATCACTGGAAGTCGAGCTATTCAGGGCTGGTCCACGGGAACGCCGGCAGATTCAGAGGACACGCTGCGCTTCGCCGAATTAACCGGCGTGCGTCCCATGATTGAAAAATATCCGCTCGAAAAAGCGGCCGAAGCTTATGCGCGCATGTTGAGCGGCAAGGCACAGTTTCGCGTCGTTCTGACGATGTGACGTTGGACGCAGGCGTCATCCGTTTCACAACGGGTCGGCCGCGCGGCAAAGCAAAAAGGAGATTACCCATGAAGCAAACAGAACCAACCGGAATGTCACGCCGTCGTCTCATGGCAATCGCGGGCGCCTCCGTTGGAGCCACGCTCTTCGCCCGGAGCCCACTCCTCGCCCGTGAGGACGCGACTGCGCCAACAGCAGCCAATACCACTGCGAACGCTGGAAGCACGTCGTTCGCCCCACTGAAGCAAATCGACGCCGGCCTTCTGAATGTTGGCCACGCTGAAACTGGACCTGACAATGGCCCTGCGGTAGTTCTTCTGCACGGCTGGCCCTACGATATTTACAGCTTTGTCGACGTCGCCCCTTTGTTGGCAGCGGTGGGATATAGGGTGATCGTCCCGTATCTGCGCGGCTATGGCACGACCCGCTTCCTTTCCAGTGAAACGTTCCGTAATGGCCAGCCTTCGGTAACTGCTCTCGACGCCATCGCTTTGATGGATGCGCTCAAGATCGAGAAGGCAATTCTCGCGGGGTTCGATTGGGGAGGGCGAATAGCTGACGACATCGCCGTGCTCTGGCCAGAACGCTGCAAGGCGCTCGTCTCGGTGAGCGGCTATCTGATCGGCGGCCAGGCAGCTAACAAAGCGCCGTTGCCGCCGAAGGCTGAGCTCCAATGGTGGTATCAGTTTTATTTCGCCACGGAGCGCGGTCGCATCGGCTACGACAAATATCGGCGCGATTTTGCGAAGCTGATTTGGCAGCTGGCTTCGCCGAAATGGAACTTCGATGACGCTACGTTCGATCGCAGCGCAGCGTCGTTTGACAATCCGGATCACGTCGCCATCGTGATCCATAATTACCGCTGGCGGCTCGGCGTGGCTGAAGGCGAGCCGAAATATGATGATCTGGAAAAGCGGCTTGCCGAAGTCCCGGTCATCACTGTGCCGACCATCACGCTTGAAGGCGATGCCAACGGGGCGCCACATCCGGACCCCAGTGCCTATGCCAAGAAATTCTCCGGCAAATATGCCCATCGGACCATTAACGGAGGCGTCGGGCACAATCTGCCGCAAGAAGCTCCGCAGGCCTTCGCCCAAGCTGTCGTCGATGTCGACGGTTATTGATCGCGGTCATTAGTAACGATCGGCGTTGGTCTGCTTAGGAGTTGCGGACGAACAGATGCAGTACACCTGGCAGGAATGACGTTGGGAAAGGAATCGGTATGCCGAGACTTCAATTATGGAGAAGTACGATGACAATCGTCGTCAGCAATCTAGTCATAGGTTCCCTGCTCATGGCGGCGTCAGTTGCCGCTGCGCAAACCGCCAGGGAGGTGCGCGGAGCAGCGGCTGTCGAGCCGCTTCAAAACGAACCACCGGCGAAGATCATCATCGATCCGCCTCTTGCCGAATCCCTGTCGCATGGCCGGGTGGTGATTCAATATCGCACGGAAAATCTGCACATTGTGCCGGTGTTCGGGCCTGCCACGCTTGCCGTGTCTCCCCGGATCGGACACATCCATGTGACGGTCGATGACGCCACCTGGCACTGGGCAGACGCAAGCGGCAATCCGGTCATTATCCAGGGCCTCGCGCCCGGGCGGCACAAGATCCTGATCCAACTGGTCAATGCCAACCATCAACCAATTGATCAAGGAGTGGTGCAGTTCGCCATCCCCGCGTCTTGACGGAAGCAGGGCATCACTAGCCAAGGTGACATCAATCGGCCGGCTCGGCCCGTTACACCTCGTCCAAACAGGAAGCGAAGCGCACTTGCTGTCATCTGAAGCGCAAGCTGAGAACGACCTTTCTGTGGAGCGTCAGCCCTTCGGCGCCACCGCGAGGCGGAGTCTCGCAGCCATATTCACCAAGGCGGGGAGGGAGTCGGCCTTCATCTTTTGCATCACCTTGCCGCGGTGTGCCTTCACTGTGATTTCGCTGATGCCAAGCTCGCCACCGACCTGCTTATTCAACAGGCCGGAGACCACTAACGCCATGACCTCCCGTTCGCGAGGGGTGAGTGACGCGTAACAGTCCCTAAGCGCACGCATCTCCGCCTCGTGACTCAGAGCAACGCGGCTGCGCTCGAGGGCTTGCCGGATGGCGCTCAACAGCACGTCATCACTGAATGGCTTCGTCAGGAATTCGACAGCTCCCGCCTTCATGGCTTGGACCGTCGTGGGCACATCGCCGTAGCCCGTGATGAAGATGATCGGCATGTCGGTCCGTTCGACGGCGACGCGCTTCTGCAAGTCGAGACCATTGAGGCCGGGAAGAGAAACGTCGAGTACGAGACAGCTCGGAACCAGGGCTTGTGGGCAGGTGAGAAATTCTTGCGCGGACGCGAATAGCTCCGGCTGCCAGCCTGCGCAGCGGATGAGCAATTCTAGCGATTCGCGCACGGAGACGTCGTCGTCAACAACGAACACGATTGGTGTGGCGGGCGACATGGGCGATGGCCCCAATTCACGGCCAAGTGCGCGAGCTAAGTTCATTGTATATTCCCCGAGAGCGCCTAAGAGAGTGGGGATCGCTCACTTCACCCGAAGTGCGGCATTGAGCGCCTCCAGCAGAGCCGTGTCGCTGAATGGCTTGAACAGGCACTCCACCGCGCCCTGTTCGAGCACTCGCTGGCGGACAGCCTCATCTCTCTGAGCGGTGATGAAGACGATCGGAATCTCTTGCTGGCGAATCTTCAACTCCCGCTGAAGGTCGGGTCCGGTCATTCCTGGCATGGCGATGTCGAGGATCAGGCATCTGGTCTGGTCGACGCAATCGGACGCGAGGAACTCTTCCGCCAACGAGAAGGCGCGGGCGGCAAAGCCGAACTCCCTGAGCAAGTCGGGCAGCGACTCGCGAACCGATTCGTCGTCATCGACCACTGACACAAGTGAACGTGCGATTGTGCTCTCTTCCTGGCGGGACTCCATGGCACAAGAATGCGCCGCTCCATGGGAGAGCGTCCATTGTGCTTTGGTATCGGGTTTGCCGCCGACACAGCGCCGGCGCGGCCAGCGCCACCAGATTGACTTCTCCAACCTGTTCAGGACCAATGCGCCCACGACGTGGCAAGTAGTTATTCTTCGGGTGTTATGAGATACACCGGCACTCTCAAGCTGCATCCGTATCGGTTACGGCCGGCGTCCTAATGTCGCGATTACTGTGGGCGCCCATCACACCCGCGGGTACGCGAGGAATAGAAAATGAGAAGGTGGCTCCCGGACCATCATTCGGTGCTGCCCAGAGACGGCCATGATGACTCTCGATAATGGAGCGACTGACGGATAGTCCGATCCCCATACCGCCGATCTTCGTTGTGTAGAACGGTTCGAAGAGCTTGTCCGCACCTTGAGGTTCGAAACCCACTCCCGCATCTTGCACGGCCAGACGCACGCGATCGCCTTCGTCTCGTTCGGTTCTGATCACCAACCGCCTCGGACGATCATCGACACCGCTCATCGCGTCTAAAGCGTTCAAGAACAAATTCAGGATGACCTGCTGAAGCTGGACACGATCGCCCGTGACAGGCGGGAGGTCGTCGGCAAGTTCCGGCCGCAGAATTACCCGGCTTCTCTGAAGTCTGCTCAACGACAGCGTAATCACCTCTCGTGTCGCCTCATTCAGGTCCACCGATTCCGTCGTAACGTCCTTCTTGCTGAAAAGCGCGCGCAATCGCGTGACCACCTCGGACGCACGGTTGCCATCGCGAATCGTGCGCCGCGCGGTTTCGCGCGCGCCTTCGACGTTGGGAGGATCGGCGGCCAGCATCCGTAGACAGGTGCTGGCGTTGGTGATGATGCCCGACAACGGCTGGTTGAGTTCGTGCGCGATCGACGCCGTCAATGCTCCGAGGCTCGTGGCTCTGGCCACGTGTGCCAGCTCGGATCGGGCCTTGCTGAGCGCCTCTTCCGAGTTTCGGCGCTGCGTCACATCCTGAATCGCGCCGATGTACTCCAGCCGACCATCCTGGTCTCGGGTTCCGTGAGCGACCATGTGCAGGTACTTGACCGAGCGGTCGGGCATCTGCAGCCGGTGCTCGAATTCAAAGTCGCTGCTGGCGCCTCGCGCCCGGTCGATCATGTCGATCACTAACGGGAGATCTTCCGGGTGGACTCGAGTTCCGATCCGCTCGATCGTCACGGGTGCATCCTGCTCAAACTCGAAGATGCGATAGAGCTGCTCTGACCACGTGATTTCGTTTGTCGAAACATGCCAGGAAAAGCTGCCGGTTCGGCTGAGATGCTGGCCTTCTGCGAGAAATGCCTCACTGCGACGCAGCCTCTCTTCCGCCAGCCTGCGCTCGGCAATTTCCTTTCGTAGCTCTTCGTTGGCTGCGGCAAGTTCTGTAGTCCGTTGCGCTACCCGTTGATCGAGTTCGTGGGCGACGCGCTTCTGCTGGCTCAGGAGTCGTGCCTCTTGTAGCCCGATCGACGCCTGATTCGCTGCTACGCTCAGAAGAAGTCTCTCGGCCTGCCCCGGGAAATCCGCTCGCTGGGACCCGGCTACGATTACGCCGATTTCACTCTGCAGCCCCAGTCGCAAGGGCACAATCGAAATGTCTTCGTCCCCAATAGGGTTCCGTGCCAGCGGAGGCCATTTCTGTGGGTCATCTCCCAACCAGTGGTCGAGTGCCTCGCCAATCTCTTGCCGCCGGGTTGTCAGTCTTAGCGCCAGTTTTGACATCGGAGCGCCCCGGACCATCTCGATGGGCGCCTCGCTGACTGGGTCTTTCAACCGCACATAGATGAGATCCAGGTGGAGCATACTTAGGAGCGCGTCGAGCAAGGTACTGACAATCTGGGAGGGCTCGCCGCCAGTCCAGATGGCAGGAAGCGCGAGGACGCTGACCAGATCATTGATGCAGCGCTGCAGGCGCTTGATCTCGTCGGCCGGATGTTCGGCGGGATGTTCGAGTTGTGCTTCCCCGTGCATGTCAGGCCGCCGCCGAGGGTGACACGGTCCTCCTGGCCCGCCGTTCGCAAACTTCAGGCAGGAACTCCTGCGGCGGCACGAAGAACGGATTCTGCTGAAGGATGCCGCCGATGATGATCATCGGATGCGTCCGCATGATGTCAATCACCGTGTCTCCTCCAAACTTCGAAAGATGGTAGGTGCAGATGACCGCGTCGTCATGCCGGCGCCACACGTCATTTACACGCGATTCGAATTCGATGAGGTCGTCGACGTACGATCGATCTTCAATCGCCCAGTCCATCCGGCAGCAAATGCGACTGAGCGGAAATCCCCCGCTGGAGTTGGTGCTGGCCAACTGCTCGAACACCTCCAGCATCCGGTCCTGATCGAAACGGCCGTCCCGAAGGTATGCTTCGGTGTTGATCCGAAGCTCGAATTGTCCACTCTGCTGGGCGGTCGTCAGGTCAATCCCTGCCGCGGCCAACCGTTGCAGATGGTCGCGACGTTGATCCGGATTCACGACGTGGACCGCCTTGTCGCCACACTCGAACCCGTCCTTAATGAACGGAAGCAACACGCGATACTCCTCGTCGTCGCTGTTGAAAAACGCGCAGACATGACGCACTTCACCGAGCTGGGAGCCGGCAAGGGAAATGGGTGCCCTCTTCATGGTGTTTCCTCCACATATGGATCCTCCTCAACGCCAGCGTTGAGAAGCGTGAGCAAACTTCGTTCTGCGGAATCGAGTCCGCAGCGAGACGCGAGTGGCCGACTTTCGGTTGTTGGAAAGGAGCGATGTCGGGGCCCCACATGCCCCCACAATTCGCTAATTTTCCCACTTCAACGGTACGAGTGCAAACGAATATAGATGAGCCGCACCGACCGGGCGCAGCATCGTGTAATCCGGTAGCCTGACTTTCCTCGGGGTTGGTGCCGACGATCTGAGCCAATCCCCACACGAGTCTCCGATCACCGATGGTGCCATGGCCTCGTGTGGTTAAACGGCTACAAAATACGATATGTCCACAACATTACGGCGCCCTTTCCGGAAGATGACAATTTGTTCATCCAAGGGAAGGGCGGACCCGCGACTTTCCGCGATGTACAATCAGAGTGGACCCTCCTGAGCGGACTCTTGCCCCATGAAGCCGTACGCAATCGGCATTGACGTAGGTGGAACTAAGATCGCTACGGGCGTGCTGGACCGCTCCCTGAACGTGGTATCGGTCCACGTCAGCAAGGAGCACGCCGGTCAACTCCCGGCACAGGTTGTCGACACCATCGAACGAGGTTACCGGGCGGTTCTGGAACAGGCTCGAATCTCCGCCGATGAGGTGGCCGGCGTCGGCCTCAGTTTTGCTGGACACACCAACGGCCGCCGCGGCGTCGTCCTAACCAGCTCCAACATGCCGGAATGGGACCAGGTGCCGTTGCGCGACATTGTCTCCAAACGGCTCAACCAACATGTCCTGCTCGATAACGATACCAACCTCGCCGTTGTGGCGGAGCATCGCTATGGCGCCGGGCGAGGCGCTGACGACGTGGTGTATGTCACGTTCAGCACCGGTGTCGGGATGGGCATCATCGTTGGCGGCAAGCTGTACCAGGGTTACACCGGCACGGCCGGCGAGATCGGACACACCGTAGTCGAGACCGACGGCCGCCGCTGTAGTTGCGGCAAGCGCGGCTGCCTCATGGCGTACGCCTGTGGCATTGCCCTCCGCAATCGCGCATGGGAACGGATCCAATCCGGCGAAGAGACCGAACTGCGCGACCTGTGCTGGGACGACCCGCAGCTCATCAACGGCGAGTTGATTTGCGAAGTTGCCTCACGCGGCGACCCTGTGGCGCAGGATCTCATCATCTCCACCGGCCGCTATCTCGGAATCGCGTTGTCGACGATCGTCCAGGTGCTGAACCCGGAGGTGATCGTCATCGGCGGAGGGTTGACCAACATCGGTTCGATGCTCCTTGATCCTTGCATCGAATCGCTGCGGCAGAACATCCACCCGGTGTTGTGGGGTGCGGGGCGCATTGTGCCGGGCCGCTTCCAGGCGAATGTCAGCGTCATCGGCGGGGCCGCGGCAGTCTTCAGTGAGATCGAGTCCGGCGAGGACGCCGCGCAGATTCAGTATGTCGCCCCAGTGCCGCTCGACTGGACTGCGGCCGCCCGCGCTGCCCTACCCCTCACCGACGCGGACCGGAGTGCGCTGGAGCGAGTGGAAGGAACCGTGTTCGATGTTCAGCGCTACTCGCTCGACGACGGACCCGGTCTCCGCACCGCTGTCTTTTTCAAGGGCTGCCCGCTGCGCTGCGCCTGGTGCTCGAACCCGGAATCGCAGCAAGTCAGGCCCGAGCTTTTGTTGTTCGCTGCCAGTTGCCTGGCCTGCGGAGCCTGCGTCGAAACCTGTGCCGCCGAAGGGCGAACTCTCGCCGGGGATCACATCGAGTGGAATCGCCAGGTGTGCACGCGATGCGGCGAGTGCGTCCGCACTTGTCCAGCGCAGGCGACCACATGGACCGGCCGCCGCCAGCCCGCTGGCGATATTCTGACTGAAGTGCTGCGCGACGCCGCGTTCTATGAGGACGGCGGCGGCCTGACGCTCACGGGCGGTGAGCCGCTGTTGCAGCCGGCTTTCGCCGAAGCGCTTCTTCGCCTGGCAAAAGCGAAGCATCTGGACACCGCCATCGAAACTACGGGCAACGCGCCCTGGGAAACATTCGAATCGCTGTTCCCGTATCTCGACCTGTGGCTCTTCGATCTGAAGCACATGGACAGCCAGGCGCACCATAACTGGACCGGGCTGGGGAACGAGCTGATCCTCTCCAACTTGCGGAAGCTGGCCGCGCTCGGCGCGCCGATCTGTGTACGGATGCCGCTGATCCCCGGCGTCAACGTCAGCGACGACAACCTTCGCCGGACGGCGGAGTTTGTCGCCCAGCTCGGTCCGTCCGTTCGATCGCTGGACCTCCTGCCTTATCACAAATTGGCCCGCGCGAAATACGAGGCTCTCGGGCGCGGCGGCAAATGGTGGGATGCGGAACTGATACCGGACGACCAGGTACAGGCTGCGGCGAAGTTGATGCGATCCTACAACCTCACGGTACGAATCGTCGGAGATCGATCCGGCAAGGAGACTCTATGATCGAGACTGAGACTGAGACAACCACCGAGACCACGTCCCCAACCGGCTGCTCGGCGCGCGTCCAGAAGCTGCGCGAGCGGGTGTTAGACACCACGCCCTCGGTCTGCGCCGAGCGCGGATTGCTGGTGACCGAAGCGTACCAGATGTACGCGCCGGACCCGCCGGTGCTGCGCCGCGCCAAGGCCCTGGCCCACATTCTGGACCACATGACGATTCGCATCGACGAGGGGGAGTTGATCGTTGGCAACCAGGCCAGCGCCCAGCGCGCCGCTCCCCTGTTCCCCGAATACGCTATCGATTTTCTGGTCGATGAAATCGACGAATTTCCCCACCGTCGCGCCGATGTCTACACCGTCTCCCCAGAGGTCAAGCAGGCCATTCTCGGAAAGATCGGTCCGTACTGGCGCGGCAAGACGCTCTACGACCGGGCCAAGGCCATGCGGCCTTCCGAAGTCAGCCAGGCTGAACAGATCGGCGCCATCGCGGGCCGCGGCAACATTTCTTCCGGTGATGGCCACATCATCATGAACATCCCGAAAGTGCTGCGCCTGGGTCTGACCGGAATCCTCGAAGAGGTTGAGGTCGCCCGTGCCGCGTTGTCTTCTTACGATGCCATCGAGTTCGGGAAGCGGGCGTTCCTCGAAGGATCCGCCATCGCCTTGCGGGCAGTAGTCCGGTTCGCGGAGCGCTATGCCGCCGAAGCTGAGCGTCAGGCCACCGGAGCGAGCGATGCCGAGCGCCGATCAGAGCTGCTGCGGATCGCCGAAGTTTGCAGGCGGGTTCCGGCCCAGCCGCCGCGGACGTTTCATGAGGCTGTGCAATGCGCCTGGTTCGTGCATTTGGTCAGCCAGATCGAAAGCAACGGTCATTCGTTTTCTCTCGGTCGCTTCGATCAGTACACTTGGCCGTTCTATCGAGCTGATCTTGAAGCTGGCCGCATTACGCCGCAGCAGGCGCAGGAACTGCTTGAGCTGCTGTGGCTCAAGCTGTTTTCCATCATCAAAATCCGCTCCTGGAGCCACACGCGCTACGGCATCGGCTATCCCACCTACCAGAACGTAACGATTGGAGGGCAGACAAACCGTGGCGAAGACGCCACTAACGACATCTCCTTCATGGTGCTCGAAACCATTCGCGAGACTCGTCTCCCCCAGCCCAACGTTTCGGCCCGCATCCACACTGGTACCCCGGACCATTTCCTGATGGAGTGCGCCAGGACCATTCGGCTTGGCATGGGAATGCCCGCCATCAAGAACGACGAGATCATCGTACCGGCGTTGCTCGAAAAGGGCGTGCGATCCGAAGACGCCTTCGACTACGCGATCGTGGGTTGCATCGAAGCCGCCGTGCCCGGCAAATGGGGTTATCGCAACACGGGCATGTCATTCCTGAACCTGCTCAAGGTTCTGGAGCTAACCCTGAACAACGGCGCCGATCTCGCCACCGGCATTAAACTACTGCCTGGACGCGGTGACCTCACTGCGTTCGATTCCATCGAAGCTATCTACGACGCCTATCGCGAACAGCTGCGCTTCTACACCCGCCTCAGCATCGAGATGGATACGGTCGCCGACCTGTGTCTCGAAACCATGGTGCCAGATGCGTTCTGCTCGGCGCTGGTGGACGATTGCATCGCGCGCGGCAAAACCATCAAGCAAGGTGGCGCGGTTTATGACATCATTAGCGGCCTGCAATCCGGGGCCGCGAACGTGGCGGATTCCTTCATGGCCCTCAAGGCGCGGGTCTTCGATGAAAAGGTGCTGACGGGGAGCCAGGTGCTGGAATCGCTGGCCGCCGATTTCCAGAATCCGGGCGGCGAGTCGGTGCGCCAGCGTCTGCTGCACGCCCCCAAGTACGGCAATGACCTAGCCGAGGTGGATGCATTCGCGACCCGCGTCCTGAACGAGTATCTGGCGGAGGCGAGCCGCTATCACCACACGCGCTACGGCCGTGGTCCCATCGGCGGTGGCTATGCGGGATCCACCTCGAACATCTCGGCCAATGTGCCGCTGGGAGCGAGCGTAGGCGCGACGCCGGATGGCCGCCGTGCCGGAGAACCGATCAACGAAGGTGTGTCGCCCGTGCACGGATGCGATACGGGCGGCCCCACGAAAGTGCTCTGTTCCGCCGCCCGGCTGCCGACCATCAAGAGTATTGCTCAGTTGTTGAACCTGCGCCTGTCGCCGGGGAGCCTGGCATCCGAAGAAGGGCTGCGCCGCCTGGTAACGCTGCTCAAGGGTTTTCGAAATCTGAAGCTCTGGCACGTTCAGTTCAACACGGTGAGCACCGAGGCTCTTCTCGACGCCCAGCGGCATCCCGAAAAGTACCGTGACTTGGTGGTGCGCGTAGCGGGCTACAGTGCGCTGTTCGTGACCCTCGACAAAGCGACGCAAGACGACATCATCCGCCGCACCTCGCACGATCTGAGCTGAAGGTGTAGGCAAACCCAGGCTTCCGAGGGGGACTCGGGTCGCGCTTCCAGACTTCGGTGGACTCTTGCGCGAGGAAAAGGCCTATCGCTGCGTCGGCAGCGCCTCCAGCGTCAGCACTTCGAAAGGCTCCAGCGTGAAGACGTGGTGCTGTCCGGCTGCCAATGACGTTGGAGTCGCGGTGCGGTCCTGCTCCCAGGGGCTGCGCGCCAGAAATCGACTTGGCGCCTCCGGCGGCAACTCAAACGCCCGGCCCACATCGATCGATATAGTTTGGCGATGGTCGCTCGGGTTGCGCAGCGTGAGTATAGCTTTTGCCGGCGACCAAGCCGCCCAGCCGTAGACTTCCAACTTACCCGGATCGCCGCCTACCCAATGCGTGTCCCTGAGGACTTCCGCATTGCGCCGTGACCAGTTCGCAGCTTCCGCCAACAGGTCCCAGTCGTTCTTGGAAAGAAGAACGTGCGAAATGTATAACTCCTGGAGCTGCGTTCCGCTGCCAAAGTACGCGTGGACTTCATTCTTGAAGTCATTTCCCGGATCGCTGTCCAAATGTTCGGCCTGCCTGGCATAGATCAGCCCATGCAACATCAGGGAATTCAGCGGAAAGAGCGGGCCGGCTTGCACTACATTCTGATAGGTCTGCGCGTCCCTGTACGTGATCCATTTCTCTCGCCAGCTCCCCACTCCCGCAAAGCTGTGGTCATCTCCGCCGCGCCAGATCGAGTCTGCATAGCGCAACCAAAACGGCGAAGGATAGGTTCCGGTGGTGAGATTGACGTAAAGGTCTGGTTTCTTTGCGCGCCAGTCCTGGATCAAACTGATGGCTGCTGCAAAGTCGCTGTCGAAACTGCTGCCGGGAAAAACGCTATCGACATTGCCGGTGCCGTCAATTTTAAATTGGTTGACTCCGTCTTTCTGGATGAAGTCGAGGGACACATCACGGAACTTTGCGTAGTACTTCGGACCGGAGAGCGCAAACCCTCCTCCGTTGGTTTCAAAGCCGTTCGTTCGGCCAAAGTCGATTCGCTCCTGTTTGGCCTCTTCGTAGCCACCCCATGGCGACAACCATACTCCGATCGCCGCACCATACTTTTGAGCAGCGCGGTTCAGCGGAGTAAGCCCATCCGGGAAACCAGAATTCAGATGCCAGAGCGACCGGGGATTGTCCCAGCCGTCATCGAGGAGAAAGGAATCTAGCTTTACGCCGCGCTTGTGGACGAGCTCGGTTCCGAACGCATCGATGACATCGAGCACAGCGGCCACGTCGTAAGGCTTGCCATAGCCGATGTCATACCAGGAGTTGTAGTGGAGAAATGTCCGGTAGGGATGAGCTCGCTCGCGCTCCACGTAGTTCAGAAACCCGCGACGCATCTGTCCCGGAGGCGACACACCGATGACAAGCGAATAGCCGACCGTCTGTCCTTTCCTCAACGGCAGTTCGCGTTTCATGCTGCAGGTCACGGTGGTGGTCGTCTGGCATTGTGCCAAGGGATCTTCGAAACCGAGAAACATATCTCCCGCCGTCACCGGAGAACCTTTAACGCTGCCGATCACGCTCGCGCTAGGCAGACTGCCATTGAACAAATAGACTTCGGCAACCGGCTGATCGCTATCAGGGGCTGAGAGGGTGATCTCCTGCCGAACATAGTTGGAATCGTCGCGCAGCACGACGCGCCAGACGACGGAAACCTTTTTCTCAGGGTCTTCCAGGCGCAGCCGAATGGCTTGGCCCGCGAAGTGTTCGGCGGCACGCGACGCCGTGGAGTTCGAAGGCAGTGCCTCGATTCGCGGACTACCGGTGATCGTCATATCCGAGGCGCGAACTGACGTCCCGTCCTTGAACGCATAACTGAAGGGATCGTGCGGAAGAGACACTTCCGCTCCGGTCCTCCGGACGACCAACTTCAGCCCAGTCAGTTTGCCATCGGCAACCGACCATTGAGCTTTCATGACCTGGTTCGACAACGACAAGACTGCGCCCCGGATCTCCGCCTTCGCTGTGCCCGGAGACACTCCATAGAGCACGGGAGTCTGCCCCGCCGCGAGGATACCGGCCAAGAGAAGAAACAAGAGAAGAAACGCGAGAAACACTGCTCGCAGACTGGTGGCGATGGCTGAGATGAAAGTTGGCATCGTGCTCATCGGTAAATGTTCACGTGGGAAACAACGCGGCTGATGGCGCCGTTCGGACTGGGACAATCTGGTTTAAGCCCCAGTCGCAACGAACAGAACAGGCCCAGCAACTGGGCCAGTATCACGTCCACGGGCGCGCGGTATTCGTCGCCGAGGCCGGGTGCATGCAAGGAAAGCACATAATCCGCGAACCGGCCGATCTCGTCGATAGAGCCGGGGACCACGACAACCCGCAGCTTTCCAAGCTGCTTTCTGTGGATCTCCTTGAGCAGGTCTAATTCATAATTGCGCCGGCGCGGGTCCCGGGAAAAGAAGCTCACGAATACCGTATTCTCGTCCAACGCCGACATGGGGCCGTGACGCAGCCCCAGCGTGGACTCGGACATGGTCTGTATCTTGCCGGCGGTCAGCTCCACCAGCTTTAGGGCGGATTCTAGCGCCACGGCGCGCAGCACTCCAGAACCCACAAAACACGCTTTCGAGAAATCTTCCTGGGCAATGGCAGTGGCAACTTCCTGTGCGCGCTCCAGAAACCGTTCTCCCGCTTGCCGCAACACGGAAAACGTAGGCTCGTAATCGTTGGGAGAAAACGCGTGAGCCAGACAGTGTCCGGCAACTACCATGTTGGTAAAAGAACTGGTCATGGCCAGTCCGCGATCGTTCGCGGTATCGTCCAAGGCAAGCACAAAGGCGCTGTCGGGCGTCTTCTCGCAAATCGCCGCCATCCCGCCTTTTTTGTTGCAGGTCACCAACAGGTGCCGCACTTTGGGATATCTTTGGATCGCGGCTTCGAGCACGGCCAGCCCTTCGGAACTCTCGCCAGAGCGCGAGAACGAAACCCACAAATAGGGCCGGTCGGCGAAGACCAAGTCCTCGAAGTTTGTCAGCAGGTCGGTGCTGGGAACTGCCCACACTTCACATCCCCACAAGCGGCGCAGCAAGGGCGTCAGAGCCCGGCCGATGTAATCGGAAGTACCCGCGCCTACTAGAAACACGGTTGGGCGAGGCATGTGTTCTGCACCGATGCCTGCCGTTCGCAGGAACTTGATCAGGTCAAGACGCCGCTCTGCGCAAATCTTGTAAGTCGTCTGCCAGGTCGCGGGCTGATGCTGTATTTCCTGCGGAGTGTACTGGGTGCCGCGGGCCTCTTTTTCTTTCTCGCTGGCGCCGAGCAGCACCTGCAGTCCGTCTGTCACGTGCCCCTGAATCAAGCTCCCTCCTTCCCAACTTGTACGAAGTGCACTATACTACCAAACGATCGCGAAATATATAGAAATGTTTAGAAACTACTATAGCAATGAAACGAAACGTCATCAACCCGCGCCGAACGGCCGGGCGGTTGCCGTTATTGGCGAACTCAACGTCGACCTTGTGGCCAGCGGATTGGCCTCCGCCCCGGTGCTCGGTGGCGAAGTCCTGGCGCAGGATTTCCAGACCGTTCTGGGTAGCGCTTCTGCGATTTTCGCCTGTGGTGCCGCACGATTGCGGCACCCTGTGAGTTTCTTCAGTAGAGTCGGAGACGACGAGCACGGACGCTTTTGCCTGGAGGCACTGCGTATGGCCGGTGTTTCCACCGAGCATGTCCGCATTCTCCCCACAACCAAGACGGGTGTCACGATCTCGCTGAGTACGCGCTCCGATCGCGCATTAGTGACTGTGCTGGGAGCGATTTCCGAATTGCGATTTGCGGATCTCGACATGAAAGCCTTACGGGGACACAGCCATCTGCACATGACTTCTTTCTTTCTGCAGACAGCTCTGCGGCCGTCCTTTCCGCGCATTCTGCGTCAAGCCAGGAAGTTTGGATTGACTACATCGTTCGATCCGAACTCGGACCCTCTGTCCTCGTGGGGCCAGGACGTTTGGCGCGTGATTGATGAGACGACGATTCTGTTTATCAATAAAGAAGAAGCGCTCCAGTTGACGAGGAAAACAAATGTTCGGGCGGCGCTGGACCAACTGGCCAAAAGAGCACCCTGCGTCGTCGTCAAACTCGGCCGCCGCGGCGCCATTGCGGCGGCAGACAATCAGGTCGAATCGGTGCCGGCGTTTGAAGTTTCTCCCGTGGACACGACGGGCGCAGGGGACTCGTTCGCGTCGGGATTTGTGCATGCTTTTCTTTCTGGCCGGGATTTGCACGGCTGCCTGATTGAAGGCAACGCTTGCGGCGCTCTGTCCACGCTGCAAGTCGGAGGCACAGGCGGTCAGCCGGACTTAGCACGCTTGTCGAGTTTCCTCAGTCGCAATGGTCGTCGCGTGGACGTTCGGCGCGTGTCGCGGGCTGCGAAGACGCAAGTTGGAGAGACCCATGAATGATGACACGCCGCGCAAAGATGCTTTCATCGAAATGGTAACCGCCAAGGCGTCCGTGGACCTGCGTCTCAGCGATTACCGTCCCCGCTCCATGCTCGTTGTTCCTGAACACGAGGTGCGTCGTCCCAGATTTCCAGTCATTGACTACCACAACCATCTCGATGCTCAAGATCCGCAGAGCGTATTGCGAATCATGGATGAATGCGGCATTGAACTGATCGTCAATATCACCATGCGGGTTGGCCGGGAAGCCCTCGAAATGATTCGCAAGTACCACACGGCTGCTCCGGACCGTTTTGCGACTTATGGCTGGATGGACTGGTCCGACTTGCAGTCTCCGGGGTTCTTCCGTAGAGTCGTGGATCGGCTGGAGGAATTGGTCGAGCACGGTACCTGCGGTTTGAAATTGTGGAAGGACCTCGGAACCAGCCTCTCCGCGGATGGCAAGCTTCTGCAGGTGGATGATGAAAGGCTCGATCCCCTGTTCGATAAAGCGGCCGAACTGGGTGTTCCCATTATGTTTCACATTGCGGACCCGGACGCTTTCTTCTTGCCCATCGACCCGGAAAACGAGCGTTACGAGGAGTTAGCCGCGCATCCCGAATGGAGCTTCCACGGATCGCACTTTAGCAAGCAGGAACTTCTGGCCCAGCGCGACCGCGTCTTCGCGCGGCATCCAAGAACCACGTTCGTGGCGGCGCACGTTGCCGAGCGTCCGGAGAATCTGGAATACGTTGGCCGCCTGTTGGACACCTATCCGAATGTGTCGGTGGACATCGGCGCCCGTTGCGCGGAACTGGGCCGTCAACCTTATACCGCCCGCAATTTCTTCCTTAAGTATTCCGGCCGCATTCTGTTTGGCACCGACCTAGTCCCCGAACCCGGGATGTACCGGCTGCATTATCGCTTTCTGGAAACCGACGACCAGTATTTTGAATATCCGTCCCATGCATCTCGCCAGGGCCGGTGGAACATTCATGGGCTGTTTCTTCCCGATGAAGTTCTACGCAGTGTGTATCGGGACAATGCAAAGCGGATTCTGAAGCGGGCACTCTGATCTTTTCGAGTTCCCACGGAGCAAGACGTCAGACGAGAGTTACTTCGATTCCGGATTTCTTCAGCGCGCTCAGGTCGGCCTTGGGGATGCCGGAGTCGGTGATGACATGTTGAAGAGAGGTGGGGGGAGCGATCAGCGACAGACTGCGCTTCCCGAATTTACTGGAATCGCAAACGGCCACGGCTGTCTTGGAGATCTCGATCATCGCGCGGTTTACTTTCGCTTCCAGAAGATTGGGCGTGCTGAGCCCGTACTGAACGTCGAATCCGTCGACCCCTAGAAAAAGGATATCCGCATGCAATCGGTGGAGTGTCTCCTCGGCAATGGGCCCCACCAGTGAAAAGGAGTTCTTTCTCAGATTGCCCCCGGTCAGAATCACTTCCACAGCCGACCCCGAGAGTTCGGCGGCGATGTTGACCGCGTTGGTGATGATCGTCAGGTTCTGAAAGTTTCGGAGGGCGCGGGCGATGCCCGTCGTTGTCGTGCCGGAATCAAGGATGACCACTTGCCCTTCCGCGACCATGCGCGCGGCGGCGGCTGCTATCTGCAACTTTTCCTTGCGATGCAGCTTCTCTTTCTCTCGTAGAGTGGGGTCTTCCAGGGCGCCGTCGCGCGCCGGCAGAGCCCCACCATGGGTGCGGTGAACGCGGCCTTGTACATGCAGGATTTCCAGGTCCTTGCGGATTGTGACCTGGGAAGTGTGGAACTGCCTGGCCAAGTCCACGACCAGGACCCGGCCGTCCCGACGCAGTAACTCAAGGATCGCTCTTTGCCGCTCTTCGCTTAGCATTCAGGAACTTCAAACCACTTCCGCGCGCCCGTGGGGTTACTCGCGGGCACTTCCCTTTTATCTCGCATGGCCTTCGGTTGTCTAGCGAAAAGTTCCGATTCGGTTCGCAGGCAGGAGTTCGCCTACTTCCGTGGGGTGCGGCTCCACTCCAGGCCGCACTATTCGGGCCGAGCCTCGATCAGCAGATGCTGGTTGAACTCTGCGGAAAGTGTAGCCTGGGGGCCGTGTACGCTTCCGAGATCTTTGTTGTTCACATAATCGACGATGCGATAAGCCCTGTCCTGCAGACCGCGAAGCTCAATCGGTCCGCTCCAATGGCGGGCGAAGAATGCATAGTACATCTCCCCGCCTTTGCGGATGGCGTGGGTCTCGGGAAGGTCAAAGCCGATGTCGTAGAGACCACCGAGGTATTCTCCGTGCGACAACATTTTCTCCTTGTAGATGCCGATCCATTTATCAAATATCTTCCGGCGCTCCGGCGTGAGATCAAACTTGCTGTGTTTTTTCACCAGTTCCGGGAGCACGAACTGCGTGCCCACGACTCCGCCCACACCCACGGTCGAAGCGAAATCAATCGCTCCGTCGCTCAACTCGACGTGGTCGCCAAAATAGGGAATGTTGTCGCCCATAAGAGCCTTCAAAGTCTTGCCCTTGGATCGAACCTGAAACGAACTTTCCGGATCGGATGCGACGGACATATTGAAATGCGGCATGGTGAAAAATGAATATGCCGTGCCGCAAGGGCAAAATTCAACCAAGGCGTCGGGTTTCACGCTGCGGGCGGTTTCGTAAATCTCCTTGAAAAAATCGGGCAGCGCCTCCACCGAGTCCTCGGGGCGTTGGTGGTGGTGCGCGGGATTGTAGCAGGCAGGAACGGCGTTCATGTGCTGGCCATCCAACTTGAGGCCGTCGAATCCCCACTCCCCGAGGATCTTACGGACGAGCGCTTTGTGGTACTCCACAACCCCTTGGTCGGCAGGACACAGATAAAACGAATTCCACCAGGAAATCTTCCGCTTCGATCCATCACGATTGAGCAGAAGGAAGTCGGGATGATCTTTCAGCAGTTGTGACTCTGTGACGGCGCTCAACGGCGACCACCACAGTTGCGCTTTGAAACCCTCCGCATGGATGCGATCGACCAGGGCTTTCATGTCCGCGTCGCCATTCGGAAATTTCTTGGGGTCGAGCCCCCAATCGCCGTAGTTATTCTGCCAGCCATCGTCCAACGTGACCCAGGCGAAGCCCATTTTCTTGACGGTGGGAAGGGTGTCGTAGACCTGTTTAAGCTGCACCGACCGGCCATAGCCCCAGGCACACCAGATCGGGCCAAAAGCGCTGTCGGGCGCAGACGCCATTTGAAATCCCTGCCGCATCATGAGACGGCGGTATTCCGTGAGCGTGCGGAAGTAGTCCCCCTGATGCACCGAGACAAAGGTGCGAAGAGTGTGGAAGCTCTCGCCCGGTTGCAGCGTGCGCTCCCGAGTGGAGCGGACAGCCACGTGCGCGTGACGCGCATCCGGCATGGACACGGGAAGTGAAATGAGACGCGGTCCAGGTTCGACATGGCCGACCGCGAGACCAACGTCTTTCCGCCATACATCGACAATGGGAGTGCCTCCGCCGTAGTCGCTAGCATTCATGCCGAGATAATTTTCCTGCTTGAATCCGGCGCGCAACGGAAGCACCCAATTCGGGCGCTTCTCGTAGGAACCACTTTGATAGGACCAGAATGCGGGGCCGCGGGCCGCCGGGACTGAGCTCAGCACATATTGCTGGTTTGCCCAATCGCGAATTGCGAGCTGAGCGGGGCCTTCGTTCGTGTAGGTAACGTCAAAGATGGCGATGGATGAGAAATCGGAATAGATCGTGACGGATACGTCCTTGCGCAAGTCGCCGGACTTGCCTGTCAGCGACAGCCGTTCTCCCGCACCAAAAGCGTCAGACACAGATTCCCGGTGGCTGGCAGACAGGACGAAGTCCGTCCAGGAGCGAACGCCGGTAACCGTTTCGGACGCGGAAAACGGAGCCAGGATTTTTGGAGTTGGACCGAACAACGCGACGACTTGGCTGCGCAGGTTGCGGTCGAATTCGATTCGCAAGACTGAGCTTTGGATTTGAAGATCCGTTGCGCCCTTGAGCGCACCGTCGGAAGGAGATTTTTGACCCGAATTATTTTGCCCGGAGTTCCACCCGGGCAGCACAAGGAGCAGCAAAACACAGCATGTCTGAGCGACGGCCAACCTGCGGCGCATCATCGAAGGGTACCACCGGGCATTTTTCTGTCGGACTTTCTTCTGTCGGATTCTCACGTCTAGGTCAGTTTGGTTATTCACACAGCCACCTGTCTACCTTCGATGATTTTGGGCGCACGCCACGGATTGTGATGTATTGCGATTCGATTCGTTTTACTTTCTTTTGTTGGGTATTGTCAAGAAGCGATTGCGGGTGCTGGATCCCGCTAGCGAAAGTGACATGTATCCGGGAGGGCCGAAATCGGACCGTATTTTATTCTTGACAAGGCGGAATATACGAAAGTAAAAGTTATTAAGCGGAAGCATACGAACGTTGCATGCTTAGATCGTCGCGGGAGGCCGTCCATGCGAGTGCCATGTTCTGAGTGTTTGCCGGTTCGCCATCGTTTGCTTTCCACCATTGTCACAGTCCTGGGGCTAGCTCTGTCCGTTTGGGGCCAGGGATCGTACCGGGCGCAGTTGCGCGGTATTGTTTCCGATGCGACGGGAGCGGTTGTCGCCAATGCGACGGTGACCATACGGGACGTCGGCACGAATATTTCCAGTTCTGTGCACACCGACAACAAGGGCGCGTATTTCTTCACCGATTTGCGGCCTTCCAGCTATGCCCTCAAGGTCGAGGCCTCCGGTTTTCGTCCGGCGGAGCGGACCGGCGTGGTTCTGGCGGTCGATCAGGAGTCGTCGCTGGACTTCAAACTGGACATCGCAGGCGCATCGACCACGATCAACGTTACAACGACGCAGCCGCTGCTGGACACGGACAACGCGACGCTGGGCACGGACATCACCAGCGAGTACGTGAAAGAACTCCCGTTGATCAACCGCAGCTTCTTCGGTCTGATGTTCTTATCGGCGGGGGTAACCGAGGTGGCAGGGTCAGGCACGATGGATAACTATCCTTCGGGGACCAACTTCGTTTCTAACGGGCAACGCAATGCGACGGCCGAGGTACGGCTGGATGGCGCCTTGATTAGCGCGCCGGAACAGGGCGAGGGAGGAAACTCCAACGTTTACTACGAGCCGTTGGTCGAGAGCATGCAGGAAGTGAAAGTGCAGAACAACAGCTTCTCGGCGGAGTTCGGCAACAACGGCGGCACCGTCGTAAACATGGTTCTGAAGAGCGGGACAAATTCCTTCCATGGCAGCGGCTGGTACTTCCTGCAGCGGCCGCAGATGGACGCCCGCGATTTTTTTAATCCCGAGCCCAACCCCAAACCAGACAGCCGGCGTGACCAGGGCGGTTTTTCCATCGGCGGCCCGATCCGGAAGAACCGGACCTTTTTCTTCGCCGATTATGAGAAAGTCCGCAGCATTTCTTCGTCCAGTTATGTCGCGTCGGTGCCAACCTTGGCGGAGCGAACCGGCGATTTCTCGGCGGCGGCGAATAATATCTACGACCCGACGCAAATTGACTGTTCGTCAGGGAACTGCATCAGGCCGCAGGTTGGATTTAATAGCAGCGGCCAGCCGATTGGTTCCCCGAATGTAATTCCACAAAACGAGATCGACCCCATCGGGCAGGGCGTCCTCAACCTCTATCCGAAACCCAACCTCCCGGGAGAATTCGATAACTACAATTTCAGCACGACAGCGACTTCACCGGATTACCAGTTTGACATCAAGGTGGACCACCAGATCAATGACAAGCAGCGCATTAACGCGCGCTACAGCCGGGGCTGGAGCAATTACACCACGGCGGAGACTCTGGGAGACGGCTTTGACAATGACGGAATCGCAAGCGGGCCGACAACGGCGCAGAACGGATCATTCGAATATTCCTGGACCGTCAACCCGCGGATTGTCTGGACCAACCACGTGGCTGTGGATCGCGTGCACGAAAAAGCGACATCCGGTATTCCTTCGATTTCCAGCTTCAATGCTTCCTTACCGAGCGGCGTTCAGGGATTGCCGGCCGTGTTCCAGCAGGCCAACGGGATCGATCAAATGCCAACGTTCGACATGGCGGGGGCGTCGCCGTGGACCGATCTTTTCGACCAGTGCTGCATCAATACCACCTTTGCCCACACCCTGTACAGTTATTCGTCGCAGTTGGTAGTTTCCAAGGGCTCGCACCTGATCAAGTTCGGCGGGGAGCAGAGACTTTTCTACAACAACTTCTTTCAGCCGCCGAATCCGACTGGCCTCTTTACCTTTACGGATTTTGTCACATCGCCGACTCCGAACAGCGACACCGACGCAAATGGGAATCCTACCGGCAATCCGTTCGCCAGCCTTCTTTTTGGCTACGCCGACAATATCAACGCCTCGACTTACCTTCAGGTCTATCCCTCGGTGGCCAACCGGTCGGCGGAGACGGGTTTCTATTTCCAGGATGACTGGAAAGTGAACTCAAAGTTCACACTCAATCTCGGTATACGCTACCAGTGGAGTACGCCCTATAACGAGCGCCACAACCGGATCGAATTCAGCGATTTCACAGCCGACACAGGCGTCAATCTCGATGTGAGCAGTGTCCAGGAGGCGCTGCAGCCGTATAACGTGAATTTCCCTGCTTCTGAGGAGTTGCTCGGCACTACCGTGTTCCCCACCTCGAGCACTAGGAGTGTACCGACGTACCGCAAAGACGTTGGCCCGAGGCTGGGTTTCGCCTATCAGCTCGATTCGAAGACGGTGGTGCGCGGTGGGGCAGGCGTGTATTTCGGAATGAGCCCGGCCACGAACTTCCAGTATCCCGGAACCGCCTTCCGCAAGACCGCTACCATGTTCTTCACCAATAACGATTTTGCGAATCAATCCGCGACCCTGGAAAATCCGTTCCCCGGCGGATTTACCGGCCCACAGAATAAGGAGTACGGCAGTCTGGCGAATTGGGGGTACGTCAACAACAACGATCTGGGCACGACGGCGGCGCGAGACGCCAACCTCTACCAATGGAATCTTGGCATCCAGCGGGAGCTGCCCAGCCAACTCGTGCTCGGAGTGGATTACTCCGCAAACCGGAGCACCCATCTGCCGTGGTCCGGCACGAACAACCGGGATTTCATTCCGTCGGCTCTGCTGGCGCAGATTTCAGCGGCCGTGCGTTCGAATTACGAGAGCCAGCCAGGCAATGGTCCTGGGAGTTGCGATGAAAACAGTTGCGTGAGTTACTTTCTTAGTAATACGCAGGTGGCCAACCCGTTCTACAACATGTTCAACGCCCCTTGTACCCCCACCCCCTCCGCCCCGTGCTTCAACGAGCCCGATTCGAACTACGGCCAGCCGACGCTCCCATTGGGAACGCTGCTGGATTCCTACCCACAATTCGCCGGAGACTTTGAAGGCCTGATGTTGGAGGAAGCCAGCTCCTGGTACAACGCGATGCAGATTCGTTTCCAGAAGCGTACTACGCACCACGTTAGCTTCGATGGCAGCTACACGGTGTCGAAGGAGACCGACGATTCCTCGGCGGGCAGGAACAATTGGGTGGGCGCGCTCTCTAACGGCACGGTGCAGCAACTGGACCGCCTGAATTTGGAGCACAGCATCGGCGCCAACGACACACCGCAGCGTCTGGCGGCTGCCCTCATCGTCGACATGCCGGTCGGCCGCAATCAATGGATTGGCGGCGATATGAATCGCGCGCTCGACGCAGTGGTGGGAGGCTGGTCGATCGCGACGATGATCACGGAACAATCGGGCCAACCCATGGCGATTGGCATGGCCACGGCGCGGCTGGCGAATGGCGGCCAGCGTCCCAATGTGGTGTGCCCGCAACTCAGGTCTGGGCTCAGCATGAATGATGTGGCCCTGAACTGGCAAAACAATAGCGCCACGATCGGCACTGGGCAACCACTGCCAGCTCCTTTCTTTAACTCCAGCTGCTTTGCCGACCCTGGCGACCAGAATCCTGGCAATGCTCCGCGCTACTTTTCCGGTCTGCGCGTCGACGGCATTCACAACGTGGATCTGAATCTTTACAAGTCGTTTGTGCCCAAGGAAGGGATGAAGCTGGACATACGAGCGGAGATATTCAACTTCTTCAATCACCCTCGCTTTGGGCAGCCGGCCTCGGGTGTGCCGGCTGCGGGTGTGGTCGATTCCGCTTTCGGGGCAATTTCCGGTGACGCGGGAGGGGAAACGCCCCGCTACTTCCAGTTTGGGTTGAGGTTCGAGTTCTGAGCGTTGTCGATTCACACATTGACCGAGGTTTAGCCATGACAAGCGGGCAGCGCGGTGTGAGGCTCATCGGATGGCTCATCATCCTGTTCACGGCAGTAATCGCCGCAGGCCAAACGCGGCTCGGCGTGCCATCCTACCAGGACCCGGGGTCGTCCCAATGGACCGCGTGGGCGGCGCCGGGCGCCAAAGCCGTCGGCATCATGATCGTCAACCTCGACAACGGCGACGATGAGGGTTACTACACCAGCGTAGACCGGGCGATCCGCGCCACCCGCAAGCAGGGCATCTTCGTGATCGGATATACATACACCGGCTACGGCGCGCGCGATCCGAAGATTATCCGGCGCAAGATCGATGCGGTGTACCGCAACTATCTGGTCGATGGCATCTTCTTCGATGAGGTGCCAACCGATTGCAACGCCAGCGACCAATTTTTTCCCACACAGTTCCAGTACTACGAGTCACTGACAAACTACGTGCGCGAAAAAGCTGGGGCGCGGATCACAGTGCTCAATCCGGGAACTTACAGTCCAAGCGACTGCTGGATGGGGATTACGAACATCCTGATGAACTGGGAAGACCAGGGCCTGGCGGCTTATCAACACTACTATGTCGATTATGCGTGGGTGCACAAGTACCCGCCCGACCGCTTTTGGCACATCGTCTATGGCATGAGCGCGGACCAACTCCCGGCGGCGCTGGAGCTGGCCAAGCAGCGCAACGCCGGTTGGGTTTACTTGACGCAGGAAACAGGGAATCCGTATGCCAGCCCAGCGCAATACTGGAAGGCGGAAACGGAGGCGGTGGAACAGCAGGAGGTGCAGGCCCCGTTCGCCAGCGCATGGCCGGACTCATTCGATGCCCAGGGCACTCGTATGCTTGGCCGCACCTCGATTCGTTGGAGCGGTGCGAACGCGGCGAATTGGCGGATATTTCTCGACACCGATCAGAATTCGAAGACCGGGTACACCGGCGGCGGCATTGCGGTTGGCGCGGAATACATGTTCGAAACCGAGGGCGGCGCGGCTAGTTTGTGGCAATACGTGGGCACAGGCACGGATTGGAACTGGACGGAAGTCGCCGCGAATGCCACGCTCGACGTCCTCGATCCCGGCGTTCAGGCCGCCAGCTTCGACACGGCGAGCCTCGGCGGCACGAAGGCTTTGAATTACCAGATTCGCGCCTTGAACGCCGCTGATCATCCGACGTATGACAGCTACGTCTTACCGCTTAGCCTGAACAACACCGGGCTGGTGTTCGACATCACCAACCATCCGCAGTAATCGCGAAGCAACCATGAGAAAGAGTATGGCTGAGTTATGCAACGAAGATCATTCTTGAAAGCTGGCGGTGCGATCGCGGTAGCGGCAGGGCTTGGGAGCAAACCGCTTCTGGGACATGTTCCCACTCATAACTTCGACAAATACGACTTCGGTTCCGGGCCACCGGTGTCTGACCGGCTCTATCAGGGACCTTTTTCCGCCGACGATTATCCCAGTTGGAATGTAGTTATGGCCCTGACTCCCTCCGAGGAGATCGTGCCCAACTATGGAATGGGTCTCATCACCTACGTGTGCGATGAGGTGGGGCCAGGGAAGAAAGAGGGAGAGACGCTGGCTCAGTCCATCGAAAACCTGGCCAAGTTGCCGCTAGGGACGAAGCTCTATATCCGCGTGAATTGGAAAGACGTGCAGCAGCGGCCCGGAAAGCTCGACCTGTGCGAGCACTGGAAACTGACCTTCGATCTGGCACGGAAGTATCAGAAGCGGGTCGGGTTCCGCGTCATGGTGAGTAATCCGGACATTCCTGATCTCGCGCTACCCGACTTTTTGCGGCAGAAGGTTCCGATGGTGAAGCTGGGCGAATGGGAGGGTCGTGTGAGATATGAACCTCGCTATGACGATCCCGCATTTCAGTCTGCATTTCGGGAACTAGTGGACCTGCTGGCGGACGCCTACGACGGCCATCCTGACGTGGAGTACGTTGACACGTTCATGTACGGATTCTGGGGCGAGGGACACACCTGGCCGCTGGAGTCGATTCCCTTTCCCGACTCCGTCACCGCGGAGAAAACCTTCGTGAGTATGTTCCAGCACCAGGCAGAGCGCTGGAGGAGAACGCCGCTGACCACTAACACGCAGCCGGACTTCAGCAAGGTGGGCAATTCTGAACTGCTCGAACGCACCGTAAGAAGTTGTAACTGGCTGCGGACCGATACGATTTTCATCGAAAACGAGCAGATCGAAGAACTGAGCAACCGCCCGCCTTGGACGGGAGTTACGGTGGAAGTCGGGATGTCGGATGGGTCGCCGCAAAGCCTAAGGATGGATGAGGGCGTGACCTATACCGACAACGTCATCCATCACGTGCAGGATGTGGGCACTTGCTATTTCTCGCTATGGAACTGGCACCACATCCAGGCCGATCGAATCCTCAACTACTATCACCAGTTTCCCGGCGCGATTGACGGACTGGCCCGCAAGATTGGCTACCGGGTTCGGCCCTCATGGGTGTGGAGTTATGAGGAAGCGGGTTATCCGGGCTTGATTATTGGCTTTGCGAATGACGGGATTGCTGGCGTCCCCGGCGTGTTGCGCGTTTCTTTGGCCAGCGAGGATGGGAAGGTGAGCGCGGAAGGAAGCCTTGACGCCGGCTACCCTCTTCCAGGAAAAGTCCGACAGGCGAAGTTCCCGTTGCCCAAGGGAACCAACTGGAAGGGACTGAGACTCCGAGCGGAAATCGAAGTCAAAGGGCAACACTATCCGGTGCGTTGGGCTTGCCGACAAGGTCTGAATGCGGATGGCAGTTTGACGCTGCGCCCGACGGCCGGTCTCGGCCAGAGCGACGAAACGGGTGGCGTGCCAGCAACTGGTTTCTAGCACGCGCGGTGAGCAGAACACGGATGGCGGAATTCGTGCGTGGCAGCAATGGACGTCGCAATCACCATACTTATGACGAGGACCAGGCATGAAACGAAAAACCTGTCTAGCCATGTTCTTCTTGATGCTGTTCGCCGTGATGTTGGCAGCTGCTCCCGACTCACCGGAACAGAATTGGACGAATTTTGTACGCATCGCGGCGTACGGACTGCAGGGCAACAACGCCGATCAGATCGTACGAAATGCGCAGGATAGCCACGTCTTCGGCATCGAGGTGGATAACGACATTCCGGGCCGCTACGAGAGCTTCTTGCATCCGGAGGAGAAACTCGCCGCGATTCGTGCCGTGGCCGAGCGTGCTCACAAAGCGGGAAACCGGGCATTCGTGTATATCGCGGGGTTGGAGTGCATCACGGCAAACGCCGACCGATCGCCGCATTCGGTGGTCAAGGACCATCCGGAGTGGTTGCAGCGCAAGATTACAGGAGAACCCGCGGTCTTTGGCGGTGGTGATGCCTTCTGGATTGTAAAAGGCGACGAGGATGTGTGGATCAGCCCCTACGCGGCGGAGTGGCGCAAGATTTACATGGAGCGGGTGCGGCAGATCGCCGCGACGGGAATTGACGGCATCTACGTCGATATCCCGTACTGGATGACGCACTTCGATGGCTGGGAAGACACCTGGGCCAGCTTTGATGACGCGACCGTGGCAGCGTTTCGCAAGCAGACTGGACTCGACGCGCGGCGCGACCTGAAGCTGGGCGATTTCTCGGATCCGAATTTTCGCCGGTGGGTCGATTTTCGAATCCAGTCGCTGACCGATTTTATGCGCGAAATCGATCAGACGGCGAAGGCTGTGAATCCGCAGATCAAGACGATCCCGGAGATTTACCCGGGCATCGAGGAAGAAGCGGTGCGCGTTGGAGCGGACGTGTACAGCCTGTACGCGGTGAACGATGCCATTGCGCACGAGTACGAGTTTGGTGGCGGGGATCACATGGCGTCCTCGCGAACGCCGTTCGACTGGTTCCGTTACCAGATCGGCATACAGACATTCCGCGCATTCGCCGAGGGCAAGGCGACCTGGATCTTGAATTACTCGTGGGATGGCGATAAAAAGGTCAGCGCCTCTGAGCCGATGCGGAACCTCTTCATGTCAGAGGTCATGGCGGGAGCAAATGTTTGGGACGCTGCTACGCACGTTATGTCGGGCTCGAACGACATGGCCACGCGCAAGCAAGTGTTTGCATGGATTGCAGCGCACGAGAAGACGTTCTATCGTCCGCGGACGGCAATTGATCCCGTTGGAGTGTACTTCTCTCCGGCTACGCGCAACTACTTCACAAAAGAGTTTCTTAGTTCGTACCAGGGCACGCTGTTACTCCTGATGCAGAGCCACCGCGAGTATCAGATCGTGACGCCGAGGACGCTGGGTTCGTTCCGCGGGAAGACTTTGATTCTGCCGGATGTGCGGATCCTTTCAAAAGAGGAGACGGCTGCTTTGCGAGAATATGCCGGGAGCATTGGAAAGATTATCGCAACCGGCGCCTTGAGCGAAGAGTTGCTGGGGCAGACCAACGTGACGCACCTCGCGGATTCGCCAGGAGCCCGCTACATCGCGCTGGCGGAAAGTCGCTTCGACGATTGCTCGCCGAATAGCGAAAAGAATTTTCTGGACGGCTTGGGTGGGGGCGAGATTCGAGTCAAAGCCTCGCCGATGGTTGCGGCGCACATCGCGTCCGTGGACGGCGCACTGCACGTGTTTTTCGCGAACTTCCAGGGCCTCCGCTCCAAAGAAAACGCGGTGCAGACTCCCGAGAAACACGCCGAGGTAACTGTGCCGGGCAAGGTGCGGGGGCACTTCCTGCCATTTCTCGGCGACGAAACCACGATCGCTGGCCGTTTCGAAAGTGGGAGCACGCATTTCGATCTGCCGGAGATCGACAAGGGGGCCGTGGTCTGGTTCGAGCCCGCCGGACCGAAAGACACGGGGGATCAAACTAAGCCGTGAACTCCGGCGACAGCTTACAGGATGTCGCAATCCGCAATCGCCTCTCGGGGAAAGGGGGTGTCTATGCCGTCTGCTCCGCGCATCCCTGGGTCATCGACGCGGCCATCCAGCAGGCCAAGGAAGACGATTCTATCCTGCACGTGGAGTCCACTTCGAGTCAGGTCAATCAACTGGGCGGTTACACCGGACAGACGCCTGGCCAGTTCGCAGATTTTGTCCACGCAGCGGCGCGACGATTGGGGCTCCCCAGAGAACGAATACGGTTGGGTGGGGATCATCTTGGCCCATTTCCGTGGAGGGCCGCGGCATCGGAGCGCGCCTTGAGAGAGGCTTGCGAACTGGTCCGCGCTTGTGTGCTGGCCGGGTACGGGAAAATTCATCTTGATGCGAGCATGGCGTGTGCCGATGACGCAAAGGTCCTTCCTGAACACATCGTTGCGCGACGGGCCGCCGTGCTTTGCGAAGCTGCTGAAGCCGCGCTGAAAGACTTGCCGCCCGGCGCCAACCTTCCTTTGTATGTCATCGGGACCGAAGTTCCCGCCCCGGGGGGTGAGTCGGCTGAGGGAGCGCCTCCTGCCGTAACCACGATCGAGAGTCTCCATCAGACTCTGCAGATCTTTGAAGCGGCCTTTGTGGAGAGAGGCCTGTCCGCTGCCTGGCAAAGAGTGATCGCTGTCGTTGTGCAGCCAGGAGTCGAGTTCGGCGACAACGTCGTATTTGAATACGATCGCAGCAAGGCGCGCGCACTGTCGGCGGGATTGCCACAGAGTCCCGCACTCGTGTACGAAGCACATTCCACGGACTACCAGCCTCCCAGTGCTCTGGCGGGGATGGTGGAAGACCACTTTGCTATCCTGAAAGTGGGTCCATGGCTGACCTTTGCGTTCCGGGAAGCGGTGTTCTCCTTGAGTGCGATCGAACGAGAGCTGCTTGCCGGGCGAAGAGGACTCAGATTGTCGCAGGTGCGAGAGGCGCTCGATCAGGTCATGCTGAAGGACCCCTCGCATTGGAGATCCTACTATCACGGGGATGAGCACCAACTGCGCTTCTCGCGGGCCTACAGTTATAGTGACCGCTGCCGGTACTATTGGCACGAAGCCGCGGTTCAGGAAGAGATCGAACGGCTGATCGAGAACCTCACAACGTATTCGGCCCCGTTGACACTCATCAGCCAGTATCTGCCCCAGGAGTACGAGGCAATCAGGGGGGAACAGATCGAGAGCGAGCCGGGGCCAATCATTCGCTATCACATTCAATTGGTCTTGCGTTCCTACACGGCAGCATGTGGAATGGGTAACAAGCTATGATGGTCAGGGCGCGGTCTTATCTGAGGAGCGACTAGAAACGGGACGACTAGAAACGCGACGGCCGCGCAGATCCGCCATGGGTTGATTACTGGGTCTTAAAACGCAAGCGTACTTGGAATGAGGGCAAAGATGCCGGCACTGGACGTATGCGTGGTCGGCGAAATCAATCTGGATCTGATCCTTTACGGCTTGCCCAAGGAATTGGTGCTGGATCGTGAGCTATTGGCGAGTGGTCTGTCGCTCACGCTGGGCAGTTCGTCCGCGATTTTTGCCCATAACCTGGCCATGCTCGGAACTAAGGTCGGTTTCATCTCTAAAACCGGCGGAGACCCGCTGGGGAGAATGGCAGTGGAACGGCTGGCGGCTTCTGGCGTTGATGTAAGCCGCGTAAAGCAGACAGCCGGGCGGACACCGACGGGAGTAACCGTTGCTTTGCCCTACTTACAGCACCGTTACATCCTCACATTTCCCGGCACTATGTTTGAGATGCAGTACTCCGACATCGACATGGAATACGTCCGGTCGGCGCGGCACCTGCACCTCTCGTCGTTTTTTCTGCACCGCGCGTTGCGCCCACGAATCCTGGATCTGTTCCGCCAAGCAAAAGCTGGGGGGTTGTCCACCTCACTCGATACCAATGACGACCCCGAGAACAAGTGGGATCGGGATTTGTTGGAAGTTCTCAAGTATGTGGACGTCTTTCTTCCGAACGACCGTGAGGCGAAGAAGATTGCGCACACCGACGATCTTTCCCAAGCCATTAACATGCTCGCGGGGCTGGCGAAGGTCGTAGTAGTGAAGCGTGGTGCTGCGGCTGCTATCTGCCGGTCCGGACCGGAGCAGTCGAGCCTGATGCCTCCAACCGTGAAGACCGTAGACGACGTTGGGGCCGGAGATAGCTTCGATGCGGGATTCATCCACCAGCTATTGCGGAAAGCGAAGCTCGACGATTGCCTGGCATTTGCCAACTTGGCGGGAGCGTACTCAACCACCAAGGAAGGTGGCACCGAAGCGTTTCGCGATCGCAACGCACTCGCCAATTTCATGCGCCAGCAGTGGAACGCGGCTGGCCGGGGCGCATTGCCCTTGAAGGGGTAATGGGCTTTGTCTGGGGCAAGCGGCCCGGGCAATCGGCACTTCGATTTGTAGCAACCCAACCCGGGTTGGTGCTCCGTCTCGACCGAACTACCACTCTCCTTGCGTGCCTCCCGTCTTTCATCCCGGTGAGCATGGACTTTGAGTATCACGTGTGAAATGATTCCGGCGTCGAATCGCAAATCGAAACGCAGGCTGTCTCAGCCGAAGAGGTCCTCATGCGTTTGAGCAACGTCTTTGAATATTGTGCCGGTGTCATCATCCTCTTTATTGCTTCATTGAGTATGGCTGCTACGCCCCTGACTCTTACTAACTTGCGCTGCGAGTACAAATCCAACCCCCTCGGGATTGACGTTCCACAACCTCGCCTGAGTTGGGAGATCGTCTCCTCGGAACGAGGAACGGCGCAGACTGCCTACCAAATCCGCGTGGCAAATTCCGCCGCGAATTTGACAAAGAACCGGTTGCTGTGGGATTCGAGCAAGCAAACCTCGGATGCTTCCATTCAAGTTGTCTATCGGGGGCCGGAGTTGCAAACCGGCCAGCGCTATTACTGGCAGGTCCAGGTCTGGGACAATCAGGGCCGTACCTCGGCGTGGAGCGAGCCGGCTTATTGGGAAATGGGATTACTCCAAGCCTCCGACTGGAAGGCCCGTTGGATCACTCCCAATCTGCAGGAAGATCCGGCGAAATCCAACCCTGCGCCGGTGCTGCGCCGCGTCTTTGAAGCGAAGAAAAATGTCGCCAGCGCCCGGCTCTACGCCTCCGCGATGGGGTTATATCAGTTGGAACTGAACGGCAAGCGGGTTGGCGACCAGTACTTCACGCCGGGATGGACCGCCTATGATTTTCGTTATCAGTACCAGACCTACGATGTCACCGCGCAGTTGAAACCGGGGAAGAACTGCGTCGGCGCCCTACTTGGTGACGGCTGGTTCCGGGGAAACATGGCGTGGGGACACAACCGCAATTCCTACGGAACGAAGTTGGCGTTGCTGGCGCAGCTGGTCATTACATATAAGGATGGCAAGCAGGATGTCATCGGCACTGACGAGAACTGGAAGGCGACGACCGGCCCCATTCTGACGTCCGATATTTACAACGGCGAGACTTACGACGCGCGTTTGGAGCGCGCTGGATGGAGCGACGCTGCTTACAACGACAAGGATTGGAAGGACGTAAGTCTGCTCGACTCGCCCAAGGCAAAGTTAGTGGCTCCCGCTGGGCCGCCGGTGCTGGCGATTGAGGAAGTCAAACCGATAAAAGTGATCAAGACTCCAAACGGCGATACCGTGCTCGATATGGGACAGAACATGGTGGGCTGGGTGCGATTTCGACTGACAGCGCCTGCCGGCACCACGATCACGCTGCGTCATGCCGAGGTTCTCGACAGCAAAGGTAATCTCTACACGGAGAATCTCCGGGCGGCACAAGAGACCAATCGCTACACCGCAAAAGGCCAAGGCGTCGAGACCTTCGAACCACACTTTACGTTTCAGGGCTTCCGCTATGTAGCCGTCGACGGATGGCCCGGAGAACTTCCTCTCGATGCCTTCACCGGGATTGTGGTGCATTCGGCGATCGATCCTACTGGTACCTTCGAAACTTCGAATGTCCTACTGAACAAGTTGCAGCACAACATCGTCTGGGGGCAGAAAGGAAACTTCGTCGACGTTCCGACGGATTGCCCGCAGCGCGATGAGCGGCTGGGCTGGACCGGAGATGTTGAAGTGTTTTCAATGACGGCATGTTTCAATCACGACTCCGCCGCCTTCTACAACAAGTGGCTGAAGGACGTTGCTCTTGATCAGCAAGATGACGGCGCTGTGCCGCATGTGATTCCGAATATTCTTTCTCACAAGACGCGCAAGGGTGAGTCCGCCTCGGCCGGCTGGGCCGATATAGCGACAGTGCTGCCCTGGACGCTTTATCTCTCCTATGGCGACCGGCGCATTTTGGAGGAACAGTATCCCAGCATGAAGGCCTGGGTGGAATACATGCGGCGCGAAGCGGGCGACCGATTCATCTGGAGTAGTGGATTTAGCTTCGGCGACTGGCTCGCTTTCGCCACAACGGAATCGGATTATCCTGGAGCCACTACCGACAAGGACCTAATTCAGACTGCTTATTTTGCCCGCTCCACCGACTTACTGAGAGCGACGGCCGAAGTTCTCGGAAAAAAGGAAGACGCCGCTTTCTATACTGGGCTGCTCGATCACATACGGGCTGCCTTCCAAAAGGAGTTCGTCACTCCGAATGGGCGGCTTTCCTCGAACACCCAGACCGCATATTCGCTTGCCTTGGCTTTCGATCTCTTGCCGGAATCGCAGCGCAAGGAGGCAGCCGAACGTTTAGCCGAGGATGTCCGCGCGTTCAAGCACATCACGACGGGTTTTCTGGGCACGCCCCTGATCTGCCAGGTGCTGAGCGACTACGGATATTTCGACGAAGCTTATTTGCTGCTGAACCGTACAGAGTATCCCTCATGGCTCTACCCGGTCACGAAGGACGCCACCACCATCTGGGAGCGATGGGATGGCATCAAGCCGGATGGATCTTTCCAGGACAGCGGAATGAATTCGTTCAATCACTACGCCTACGGTGCAATTGGCGAGTGGATGTATAGCGTGATCGCGGGCATCGAGATCGACCCCAAGCAACCGGGCTACAAACACATCCTGATCCAGCCGCATCCCGGAGGGGGATTGAGCATGGCGAAAGCTTCGGTGCACAGCATGTACGGCAAAGTCGCTTCGTCATGGGAACTGAAAGACGGGAAGATGACGCTGCGGGTCGAGGTTCCCGCGAACACGACCGCCACCGTACGCCTGCCCAAAGCCAAGCTGGAGCAGGTGACTGAGAGCGAGAAAACTCTGCAGTCGAGTCCGGGGATTTCGGGCGCGCGGCAAAGCGACGATGCCGTGTTCGCGGAAGCTGGCTCCGGGAACTATGTTTTCGCTTTCAGTTACCCGAACTCCGCACCGTAACTTAGCCAATCGCACTTTGAGTTATCACGGCACAATCGGGAGAACCAGAGCCGAAGGTCGGGATTTGTCGTGGTAAATAACGTTGGTCGCTTTCACCCCGTGCGTTCCACGCGACTGATCCTCACCCGTATTGAAGTTTCGATCGAATCGCGGAAAATTGCTGCTGGAAACCTCAAGCCGCAGTACGTGTCCGGGCAGGAAAACATTGCTCGTCGCCCAAAGGTCCACATTGATGTGATAGATCTCCCGGGGATTTCCAAATTCCGGTTTCTCCTGCGAATTGCGGTAACGCAGGCGCAGAATACCTTCCGTTAAATTCTGGGCGAAACCGTTCGGCCAGACGTCCACCAGCTTCCCGGTAAAATCCGTGTCAACCGCGGAACTGCTGACATACAAGTCGAGCGAGATTGGACCCGTGACTTCGGTGTTCTGGGTAAATGCTGGCGTAGAGAATACGAGCACATCGCCGCGCGCTTCGGCAGGCCGCTGGTCCTCGGGACCGATCCCCGTCGGCAGTGGATCGCAACAAAGAGGTCCGCCAATCGTGGGGACGGCGTCATTTGGATCGTAGACGTATTGGTCGGGTTTCTCCTCGGCCGGCGCGGTTGTGCTCAGCGTGCCGCCTCCTTCAAGACCGTTCGCGGGCTTGGCCGAGTGCAGGTAATACCGCGTCGACTTTGCGCGCGGCAGCGGCCAGTCATCTTCTTCGCGCCAGTCGTTCTTGCCCATGACGAAGATTTTTACGGGCTTCTCGTGGTCCGATGCACTCCCTGTTCCCTTCAGGAGACTGTCGTACCAGCGCAGCATCGCTTCATCCAGATCGAACGGCAACTTATTTCCAAAATCGACGCCGCCAACTCTTCCCTCACTCCATCCACCGGCATGGCCCCCAACGTAGATCATCAGCCGCTGGCCGCGCCGCGCGGCTTCCGTGCCGGCCTCGTTCTTGAGGCGCGAATAATTCCTTAGCGTTCCGCCCAGAAAAATGTCGTACCACGCGCCCAGGCTGAATACTGGAACTTGAATGTTCGCGTAGCGATCTTCAATCGACCACCGTTTCCAATAGTCGTCGTAGTCGGGATGCGCTAACCAGTCGGTGAAATACGGCGCCAGTCCTGCAGCCGACGGTGTCTCGATCACGGGATACGAACGCAGCGGCAGGGTTTGTGTCCAACCCACCGCGTCGCTGCCTGAATCTACGCGGCGATGCATGGTGTCTTCCGCCAGAATCGTCGTCCACGACTCGTTGAAATATTGTTCGAACGCGCCACCCTGGTAAGTCCATCCGTCGTGATAGTTGGACGCAGTAAAGTTGGGACAGATTCCGGCCAGATGAGGCGGCTGGGCAATGGCCGCCAGATACTGCGTCGCGCCGACGTAAGAACCGCCGAACATTCCGACCTTTCCATTGGAGTAGGCGAGCGCAGCCGCCCATTCAACCGTGTCGTAGCCGTCCTGAGATTCGTTCTTGAACGGATACCAATCACCCTCCGAGGCATATCTTCCTCGGACGTCCTGCGTGACCACTACATAGCCGCGTGCCGCAGCCCTCAGGCAAAAGTCTGCCGATCCGTTTCTGTCATAGGGCGTGCGTGTCAACAGCACTGGAAACTTGCCATCCGCCTTGGGGCGGCAGATATCTGCGCGCAACGTGATGCCGTCGCGCATCTTCGCGGGCACTCCTCGCTCGACGGTCACTTCGTAACTATCTCTATCCGCCGCCCTGACTCCGGCCGGTGCGAGGACCATGAGGACGACGACGAAACAACAAGCTAGTAGCGCACGGGAATGCATCCGCACTCGCATTTCTCGCGCGGCACACATCGCTCTCTTCATTCATTCCACCTTTGTTCGGTTGCTGGATTCGCTTGCCGATTCGCAGACTAGGCCATTGCAATCTCACTGTCAAGGCAAGTCCGCCGCGTTGAGACTCGCGACACGAGGAGCGCGTGTATGCTGGTGGTCAGGTTGCATCGCCGCTACTGCAACGCCGTTCGCCGATGCGAAGCAAGAAGGTGGAGTCGGAGTCATGCTGATCCATCAAGACCGTCTGTTCCCCGCCGAACCCGGTGCACGAAAGATCGCCCGGACGCTCTATGAGCAGGTTCGGACGTTGCCTATCATTAGTCCGCACGGACATACGCAAGCGGCATGGTTCGCCAGCAACGAGCCTTTCCCCGATCCGGCAAAGCTTTTCGTCCAGCCCGACCACTACATCTATCGCATGCTCTACAGCCAGGGTGTCTCGCTTGAAGAACTCGAACTGGGGCAGCCGGAGCTGAAGGATGCGCGAAGAGTCTGGCGCATTTTCGCCAGCCATTACTATCTCTTCCGCGGAACGCCGACGCGCATGTGGCTGGACTTTGCCTTCCAGGAACTTTTCGGGCTGGAAGAGCGGCTGTCGGAAAAAACCGCCGATCTGTACTTTGACACCATCTCGGAAAAGCTTCGGATGCCGGAGTTTCTGCCACGCGCCCTTTACGAGCGTTTTAATTTGGAAGTGCTGGCGACGACCGATTCTCCGCTCGATTCACTGGCCGATCACAAGGCCATACGGGAATCGAACTGGAAGGCAAGGATTCTGCCGACCTTTCGGCCCGACCCGGTGGTCGATCCGGAGTTTGCGGGATTTGGCGAAAATATTGCGCAGCTCGGCGAGAAGACCGGGGAAGATACGTCGAGGTGGGCGAACTACCTGAACGCGCTGCGCAAGACGCGCGACCGCTTCCGCGAGATCGGCTGTACGGCAACCGACCACGGGCATCCCACCGCACGAACCGCCAATCTTTCCGCGGCAGAGGCTGCGGAACTTTTTCATCGAGTGCTTGCCGGTGATGCTGATGCCCAGCAGCAGGAACTATTCCGCGCGCAGATGCTGACCGAAATGGCGCGAATGAGCCTCGAAGACGGGCTGGTCATGCAGATACACCCGGGCAGCGCGCGCAATCACAATCGCAAACTCTATGAGCGCTACGGTCGCGACGTGGGAGCCGACATTCCGATGCCCACGAATTACGTGGATGCGCTGCGCCCGCTGCTCGACCAGTTTGGCAATGAGCGCGAGCTGACGATCATTCTTTTCACGCTGGATGAATCGACCTACAGCCGGGAAGTGGCCCCGCTAGCCGGGCATTATCCGTGCCTGCGGCTGGGGCCGCCCTGGTGGTTTCACGACAGTCCGGAGGGAATCATGCGTTTCCGCGAACGCGTGACGGAGACGGCGGGCTTCTACAATACGGTAGGGTTCAACGACGATACTCGTGCCTTCCTTTCCATTCCGGCGCGGCACGATGTGGCGCGGCGCGTGGATTGCGCCTTCCTGGCGAAGCTTGTCGCCGAGCACCGACTGGAGGAAGAAGAGGCTGTGGAAGTGGCCCACGACCTCGCCTACGGGTTGGTGAAAGCGGCCTATAAGTTGTAACGAACGCGAAAATGGCAGATCGAGCAGAGATCGATAACCGAATGGAAAGTGGCACATCTCCCGGCTCAGCTTCGGGCACACGCCTTGGGCGGGTGCGCTGGACGATCTGCGCCATGCTGTTCGTTGCTACGTCGATCAACTACATGGATCGCCAGGTGATTGCGATCCTCAAGCCCACCCTCCAGCAGAGCATTGGCTTGACGGAGGTGAGTTATGGCTACATTGTCGATGCCTTTCAGATCGCCTACGCGCTGGGTCTGCTGGCCGCCGGGCGGCTGATTGACAAGCTCGGCACGCGCATCGGCTACATGTTGGTAATGGCCGTCTGGAGCCTTTCCGCAATGGGCCACGCGCTGGCCAGCACGGCAATGGAGTTCGGTTTTGCGCGGTTCTTCCTCGGGCTCGGCGAATCCGGAAACTTTCCGGCGGCGATCAAAACCGTGGCCGAGTGGTTCCCGCAGAATGAACGCTCACTGGCTACGGGCATTTTCAACTCCGGAGCAAATGTCGGAGCCATTCTTGCTCCGGCGATCGTGCCCTGGGTGACTCTGCGCTATGGTTGGCACGCGGCTTTTCTGACGACTGGTTTCTTCAGCGCTCTCTGGATCGTGTGGTGGCTCCGCAATTATCGCAAGCCCGCCGAACACCCTACGCTTACCAGTGCTGAGCTGCGGCACATTTACCAGGAAGCGGCGATGGAGATGGGGCCGTCTCCCATCGTGCCCTGGCGCCGGTTGCTGGGCTGTCGCCAAACTTGGGCGTTTTCGACCGCGAAGTTCCTTACCGATCCGATCTGGTGGTTCTATTTGTTCTGGCTGCCGTCTTACTTCAGTTCGAGATTCAATCTGAATCTTTCGCATCTTGGGCTGCCGCTCATTATTGTTTATAACGTCTCGGCCATTGGGAGCATAGGGGGAGGCTGGCTGCCCGCGCCCTTTCGTCGGCTGGGACTCTCGTCCAACTATGCGCGGCTGGCGGCCATGCTCTTCTGCGCTTGCCTGGTCGTTCCCATCTTTACCGCTCCGATCCTCAAGTCGGAGTGGGCCGCCATCGGGCTGCTCAGCCTGGCGGCGGGCGCACACCAGGGATGGTCGGCCAATCTCTTCACCACAACATCGGACATGTTTCCGCGCAGTGCGGTGGGCGCGGTGGTTGGCATCGGCGGCATGGCAGGATCGGTTGGCGGCGCAATTTTCGCGTTCTTTGCCGGCCACATTCTGCAACTGACGCATAGCTATGCCAGTCTTTTCGGCGTCGCCGCGAGCGTGTATGTACTGGCGCTGCTCGTTTTGTACCTGCTTGCTCCCGGACTGAAGAAAGTGGAACTCACCGCATGAGCCTCTACTGCGCCACGGGCAGTGTCGAAGCCGATTTGTTTCCGCAGTTGAAAGATCTGCTGGCGGAAAGCCTGGCGAAACTCGGCCAACGAAATCGCGTGCTCGCCGTGCCGCCTGATCTGAGCCGCCTGCATTCGCGCGCCGGTGAGCTGACCCGCTATGCGTGGGAATATTACGGCGATCGCCTCAAGGCGGTTCTGCCGGCGCTTGGCACACACACCGCCATGCAGCCCGACCAGATCGCACGCATGTTCGGAGCCATGCCGCAAAAGCTCTTCCGCGTCCACAACTGGCGAACCGATGTCGAGACCCTCGGCGAAGTTCCGGCGGAGTTCATTCATGAGCAATCGGAAGGCAAACTGAACTATGCGTGGCCGGCACAGGTGAACCGGTTCATTGCGCGTGGCGGCTTCGATCTCATCCTCTCCATCGGCCAGGTCGTGCCCCATGAAGTCAGTGGCATGGCCAATTACAACAAGAACATTCTTGTCGGCACTGGCGGCCGCGACGGGATCAACCGCAGCCATTACCTCGGCGCGGTTTACGGCATGGAGCGCATCATGGGCCGCGCTGAAAACCCGGTGCGCAATGTTCTCAATTACGCGTCCGATCATTTCCTGCGAAACCTGCCTATCGTTTACGTGCTTACTGTTGTCGGGCGCATGGCGGACGATCGCACCGAGGATGCAGCGGACGAACGGCTGGCCATGCGCGGCCTTTTCATCGGCGATGACGTCGAGTGCTTTCACCGCGCTGCCGAACTGAGTCTGAAGGTGAACATCGAGACGCTGGACGCGCCGATCCAGAAGGCCGTCGTTTATCTTGATCGGCATGAGTTTCACAGCACATGGCTAGGCAACAAGGCTATCTACCGTACACGCATGGCACTGGCCGACGGCGCCGAGTTGATCATCCTTGCGCCGGGCGTCAAGGAATTTGGCGAAGACGCGGCCATCGACCTGCTGATCCGCAAGTACGGCTATCGTGGAACTCCGGCGACGCTCGAAGCGGTGAGTGCTAATGCGGATCTCGCCGGCGATCTGAGCGCCGCCGCGCATCTTATTCACGGATCTTCCGAAGGACGCTTCACGATTCGGTGGTGCCCCGGACATCTCAGCGAGGAAGAAGTTGAAAGCGTCGGCTTCGAGTATGGCGACTTGAGAACCATGCTCGCGCGCTATGACCCGCGGAAACTCCATCATGGCTACAATCGGATTGGCGGCGAAGAGGTCTTCTTCATTGCAAATCCAGGGTTAGGACTGTGGGCCTACCGCGGCAAATTGTGAAAGGAGTGAACGACCGATGGGTGGTGGGTTGAATATTCGCAAGCATACGGATGCGCAGTTGGATTTTCTATCGTTGGGAGCGCTGGTGCACCGGTTGGATCCGGGGATCATTCCTTTCCGCAAAGCAACCGAGTGCAAGATTCACGTCAGCGGCGGCGAGTTCAATGTGGCCGCCAACCTTTCGGATTGTTTTGGCCTGAAGACGGGAATTGCCTCGGCCATGTCCGACTATCCGATCGGCGACCTGATTGCCGAGCGGGTCCGCGCGATGGGCGTGAAGCCGTTCTATAAGCACTTCAAACACGATGGCGTTACCGGCCCCAATATGGCCGCCGTGTATAGCGACCGTGGGTTTGGTCTGCGCGCTCCGGTGGTTTTTTACAATCGGGCGAATGAGGCTGCGGCGCGACTGAAGCCGGGGGATTTCGACTGGAAGGCGATCTTTGCGGGAGGCGTCCGCTGGGTGCATAGCGGAGGGATTTTTGCGGCGCTTTCGCCGACGACGGCCGAGTTGGCTGCGGAGATGATGAAAGAAGCCAAAGCGGCGGGCGCAATCACGTCGTTCGATCTCAACTTCCGCGAAAAGCTGTGGAGGATTTCCGGCGGCAACGAGCGCGCCGTGGAGATCATCGGCCGCATTGTGCAGAATGTCGATGTGCTGCTGGGCAACGAAGAGGACCTACAGAAAGGGCTAGGCATCCCGGGGCCAGAAATCGCGGCTAAGTCGAAACTCGACCCCAGCGTCTTCTTCGGCATGATCGGCAAGGTGCTGGAGAAGCATCCCCAAGTGAAAGTGGTCGCCACCACGCTGCGCGAGGTGCATTCGACCAGCCGCCATAGCTGGAGCGCGGTTGCGTGGATCGACGGCAAGACTTTCACAGCGCCTATGGCAGAGTTGGAGGTGGCGGATCGAGTGGGAGGCGGGGATGGTTTTGCGTCCGGCTTCATCTATGGCCTGCTGACCGGTGAAGCGCCCGCGGAAGCCATCAAGCTAGGATGGGCGCACGGCGCGTTGTTGACCACCTTTCCCGGCGATACAACCATGGCGACGGTGGATCAGGTGCGAGCCCTCGCCAAAGGCGGATCGGCGCGCATCGAGCGGTAGAGTCCGGTATCCTTGCCCGGCTTGCGCGAAGCAGGTCTGATCGCAAGCGGAACGGAGAAACAATGACGACCAATATCTTTAGCCTTGCCGGCAAAACCGCGGTTGTGATCGGAGGCACCTCTGGAATCGGGCGTGCCCTGAGCCTCGGCCTCGCCGATGCTGGAGCCGATGTCATCGCCTCGGCGCGCCGTCCGGAACTCGTCGAAGAAACCGCTGCCGAGATCGAAGGGCGCGGACGCCGGACACTGCGCCTGTCGTCGGACCTGTGCAGCCGCGCGTCGCTCGAACAACTACTGGCCGCGTCACTCGAACGCTTCGGCAAAGTCGACATCCTTATTAATTGTGCCGCGAAAACCAAGCGTACGGCCACGCTCACCATGCCGGAAGAAGAATGGACCGACATCGTGGACACGAACCTCACGGGGACGCTGCGCGCTTGCCAGATCTTCGGCAAGCACATGCTGGATCGTGGCTATGGCCGCATTGTCAACATCGCCTCGCTCAATAGTTATGTTGCCTTCCACGAAGTTGCCGCCTACGCGGCCAGCAAGGCTGGCGTTGCGTCCCTGACGCGCTCGCTTTCCGTGGAGTGGTCGAAGCGGGGCGTCACGGTAAACGCCATTGTGCCCGGTGTCTTCCGCACGCCCATGAATACAGAGCTGCTCGACAACACACCGCGCGGCCAGGAGTTGCTGATACGGACGCCGATGGGCCGCTTCGGCAAGACCGAAGAGCTCGTCGGAGCTGCGGTCTACCTTGCCTCCGATGCCTCTTCCTTCGTTACCGGGCAGACCCTGGTCGTCGACGGAGGCTTTCTGTCCAGCGGCGTCAACCAGTAGCCGCTCTGGAAAACGGAGGCGTGCTAGGAGTCGGCGGGGTGTTCGTCCGCCAGCCAGTGAATCAACGCAGCACGAAGCCGGTCCAGGGGCACTGGTTCGGCTTCATGCCACAGCGTAAACTCCGGCGGAGCGATAACATACGCCTCCGACAGATTCTCGGCGATGCAGAGGCAGATCGTGTTACGCCTATACTCGTCATAACGACTGGCGGCCAGCCACACATACAATGCAAGTTCCTGCGCGTCCAAGGCGCTGCCCGGCAAATCGTCGACGGCAGGAAGAGGGTTCACCTCGTCCGGGTTCTCGAACACGGCCACGCTGGTGAAAGGCTTAGGCTTGCTGCGCACCCCGAACTGCGCCATCAGAAATGAAGGCCGCGCGCGACGAAACGCTTCCGAGGCGCTCCACTCCACGAAGGAATTTCCGTAGATCAAAGCTCCGTTGCCGCTGAGGTAGAGCGACCGCAGGAACTCGCGAATCACCGGTACTGAGGCCACCTCCGCAGGACACCACGGTGTTACATCGGCCTTGCGCAGATGATCGAACATGGCGTCGGCGTCGGCCAGGTCCTTGCGTATGGTGTTTACCTCGCGCGAAAAATTCTGGCGAAAGGTGGCGAGCCGCTCATGGCTGAGCAGAGTGGCGGATGGAGCGCCCGTGCCGGAGGGTTCCTGGTTCAGCGCACAGTCCACTAGACCGGTTCCCGCGTCCACGATCCACGCGTCGGCGGGGGAAGGGTCAGACCGCCGCGACACAACTTCCAGGAGGCGTCCACCGTCACTGGCGCTGAGAAGCGCTTCGGCGGGAGTGCGAGACTCGCCGGACGATGCGGACACCGCGAGATCGAGTCGCACCGGACGGCCGGTCCCGCGCCATCCTTGCCAGACCTTTGAACGATCGAGTGGGAGACGGCTGGGCATCGCCAGCAGAATAAGTCGATTGCCCCCGGTGTCGCCGGGCTTCTCTTTCTCGGCATGTTGAGCGGCCGCGTCGAAAACCTTCTGCACCGCTTTGCGCCAGTCCTGATAGTAGGGCGAGCGGGCGAGCAGCGAGGCATTCAGAATGGTCTGTTCATCGGTGGAGAACTGCCAGCCGCGCACCCCCATCTTCTCCTCGAGTTGAATGACCTCGCGAAAAAGCGACGCAAGCTGCTCGTCGTTCAAACTGGCCAAATACAGCAATAAGTGCAGAATCGACCGGCGTTCATAGGGAAACAGGTAGTCCCAGTCGCGGAGTTGCTGGCGGGTAAAGGGTAGGAAGGTGATGGGCAGACGCTTCAGTAAGCCCTTGTTCAAGGCATCCTGAAGCGGCTCCGGCAGCTTTTCCTGGACCTGGGTGGACACTCACCAACCTCTTCTTATATTGCTTGTTACTGCGCCGAGTAAGTTCGCGACGCAGATAGAAACGAGTTACATTAGACGCGTATCTCCCTCAGGCGCGCGCCCTGCGATTCCATGGGCGGACAGCCTAGCAGGTCCGCGAGCGTGGCGCAGAGATCTACGTGCCGGATGGGCCGTTCAACGATCTGAGGCTTATCCACCGCCGCGCCCAACGCCATCATCCAGGTGGACCGGGTTGAGTCGGTGTCGCCGCGATGGTTGAAGAAGCCGTTGGTCGTCGATCCATCCGGATCGCGCCCAAACTCTGGCAGAACGACCATGGTAGTCTTACCCTTGTATTCGGCGTTCGCTTCTATCTCCTGCCATAACTGATAGGCAAGACGATCTCCGGTGCGAATGCCCCCGACGTGGAGCGCGTAGGAACCGAAGTGCGCCACTTCCACGTCCGAAAAAATGACCACTAGCAGGCGCGGTGAGAATTTTCGCATGACCTCGCGGCTGACCAGGAACGTAAGTTCGTCGCCCGAAGTCGGGCCGCCATCGCGCACGAAAGTGGTGATGGCCTCTTCAATGATGCCGCGCACCCGCGGATCTAGACGATCGGCCGCATCGAAGACGGTCCATCCCAAGCCTTCGTAGTTGCCCGCTTCCAGCATATTTTCCAGCTCAGTCTCGATTTTTGCGCGATCCGCCATATTGCGGCTGCGCCCCGCGTGCAGAGCATTGGCGACGGCCGCTACCATGAGTTGTTTCGGGAATACGACGTTCGCGCCGTAGACGGGCCCATAATCCGCGGCCGAACTGGCGCCGATCAGGCTGGTGAGCGCTTTGTTGCTGGCTACAACCCAAGTGTCACTTTGCGCTGCGCCCAGCCGCTTGCGAAAATGTTCGAACAGAGTTGGCGTGGTGGGCGCGATTTTCCCCCAGTCATCCACGCGTTGCCAGTTGCCCGTGAGGATGCTGGAGATTGCGTTGAAATGGGCGGTTACACCTTCATTGCGGGCGTTGGGATAGAACAAGGACTGGGGAAGCAGGTCGCGCGACAAGTGAGGAATGTTCTCCAATCCGTCTGGCGAGAAGGTTTCGGAGCGGCGCACACCGCCAAAAATGACGATAACCGCGCGCTGCCCGGAGCCGCCGGCCCCGTGCTGGCCTCCGCCAGCTAAGGACGACTTAGGCAGATTAAGGCCGACGAGCAAGGCCGCGGCAGCGCGCAAAAAGTCCCGCCTGGATCTGTCTACTGCCGCTGCGCAATCACCGGCGATGACGCGCGAGACAAAATCTGGTGATGGCTCCATTGGCTGCGTACGCTCCGCGCTGACCAAGTCTAACTCAGTCGCCTTCTCCGCGTCACGCTAGTGTCAACATTTGAATTACGCCGCGCCCGCGAGTAAGATTCGGCGTGCCGCCGCGCGTTAGGCGTTGCGGCGGAAAGGTGACGTGATGAGGGTACAGCCCGTTCTTTTGCTGTCGCTACTTGTGTCCGCGATTATCCTGACCGTAAATGCCGCAGCGCAATCGAGCTATGACTTGCGCTCGCCCGATGGTCGAATCGAAATCAGAATTCGCACTGCCAACCACCTTCGCTACGACGTGTTGCTAAAGGGCCGCGCGCTGCTCGAAAACTGTACACTCTCGCTCGACGTGGAGCACAAGAAATTGGGTGAGGATCCGAAGGTCGTCGACGCCAAGCAGAGCTCTTACGATCAGATCGTCGAGCCAATTGTCCGCCAGAAATTTGCCAAGATTCGCGATCACTACAATGAATTGCGCCTCACCATCGAAGGCGGATACGCGGTCGTCTTCCGCGCGTACAACGAAGGCGCGGCCTACCGCCTGGAAACCTCTCTGCCGGAGAAGCAGGTGAAAGTCTACGGCGAAGAAGCCAGCTTCAACTTTCCCGCCAACTTCATTGTTTATTATCCGCAGGAAGACAGCCTCTTCTCGCACAATGAGCGGAAATATCTTCCGCAACATCTGAGTGAAATCGCTCCCCAATTTATCGCTTCACTGCCGGCAGTCGTGGATGTTTTAGAGGGCGCCAAAGTCGCCATCGCGGAATCGGACCTGGAAGATTACCCGGGCTTGTACTTGCGCGGGACCGGTGGAAACGGCATCGCCGCAACTTTCCCTCCCTATCCGCTGGAAGAGAAGCTGGAGGGCGATCGCGACTTCCGGGTGGTGAAGAGCGCGGATTACATCGCGATAACGTCAGGCACGCGCGCGTTTCCATGGCGTGTGATCGGTGTTGCCGAGAAAGATGGCGACCTGCTTACCAACCAGATCGTCTATCTACTGGAGAAGCCGTCGCAACTGCAGGACACTTCCTGGATTAAGCCCGGCAAAGTTGCCTGGGATTGGTGGAACGCAAACAACATCTACGGAGTTGACTTCAAAGCGGGGATCAATACCCAGACTTACAAGTACTACATTGACTTCGCGTCTAAGTACGGCATTCCCTACATTATTCTTGACGAGGGCTGGTACAAGCTGGGCAATGCGCTGGAAGTGGTTCCCGATATGAACATTCCGGAGCTGACCGCTTACGCGAAAGAGAAAAATGTTGGAGTTATCTTGTGGCTGGTTTGGAAAACACTGGACGATCAACTTATCCCCGCTCTCGATCAGTACGAAAAGTGGGGCATCAAGGGCATCAAGGTCGATTTCATGCAGCGCAACGATCAGCTCCTGGTCAACTACTATTACAAGGTCAGCCGCGAAGCCGCGAAACGCAAGATGCTGGTGGATTTCCACGGTGCACAGAAACCCGCCAGCATGACTCGCACCTGGCCCAACTTGATCAGCACGGAAGGCGTGCGCGGGATGGAATGGAGTAAGTGGAGCGCCGATTCCGAACCGAAACACAACGTGACTCTGCCCTTCACGCGAATGTTTCTGGGGCCCATGGACTACACTCCGGGCGCGATGCGCAATGCCACGAAGCTGACCTTTGCGCCCATCTTCGGCCAGCCCATGGCCCTGGGCACGCGCTGCCAACAGCTCGCCATGTACGTGGTGTATGAGAGCCCGCTGCAGATGCTCTCCGACAGCCCGTCAAACTATATGCGCGAGCCGGAGATTATGGATTTTTTAGCTCCGGTGCCAACCGAATGGGACGAAACGAAAGTGCTCGACGCGCGCATCGCCGACTACGTCGTGGTGGCCAGAAGGAACGGCCATGACTGGTATGTGGGAGCGATGACCGATTGGACGCCGCGCGATCTCGAAATTGATCTGTCGTTCTTGCCCGAGGGAAGCTTCACGATGGAGGCATACCAGGACGGCGTAAATGCCGACCGTTACGCCAGCGACTATAAGAAGACAACCACCAAGGTCGATAGAACTACCAAGCTGAAGCTCCAGCTTGCAAGTGGAGGTGGCTGGGCAGCAAGAATTCATCAGTAAGTTGCTTAGCAGTCCAGCCGGGCGGGGACGCCCGGCTCTCCACTAGCAACCATCACGCGGTTTTCGTTTGTGACTTGGCCGGCTCGACGATGCCTTCCCCCTCGCGGATGGTGAGGATCTGGTTGGCCTTCACCTGGGTGAAGCGTTCGATCTTTTGTGTGGTCGGCCATTTCACTTCGATCAGGTCCACGGTCTGCGCTTTTCCCAATCCGAAATGCAGACGGAGGTCGCTCTGCGACATGACGCTTGATGCGCTGTGGACTTCGTCCGTCTGGGAGTGATTGCCTGTAACTACACGCACGCGAGCTCCGATGGCGGTGCGATTGCACTTTGTTCCAATCAACTTGATCTTGATCCAATTCTGCTTATTGCCGCCCTCGTTGTGCAGCAGCGAAGGCAAATCGTTCATGTTCAGAATCAACGCGTCGATGCCGCCGTCGTTGTCGTAGTCGCCAAACGCGGCGCCGCGGCTGGAAAAGCGCTCGCTGATGCCCGGTCCCATTGAGGACGAAACATCCTTGAATTGGCCATTGCCCATGTTCTTGTATACGAGGCGGGGATTTTTGAAGGTCTGGCCAATTTCGTGGCCGGCAATCTCCGGATAGACGTGTCCGTTGACCTGGATTAGGTCCGCCCAACCGTCATTGTCATAGTCGACAAACCCGCATCCCCAAGCGACATACTGGTTGTTGATTCCGAGTCCTGAGGAGAAGGTCACATCGCTGAATGTGCCGTCTCCATTATTGTGATAGAGGTTGCAGGTATCGTCGGCAAAATTGGTCTTGAAGATATCGAGCCAGCCATCGCAGTCGTAATCGCCAACTGCGATGCCCATGCCTGCCTGCTCGTGCCCATTCTCGCTGTACGCGCATCCCGCCATGACGGCTACATCGGTAAAAGTGCCGTCGTGATTGTTGCGGAGCAGGACGCTGGGTTCGGAGTCCACGGCTACATAAATGTCGGGCCAGCCGTCGTTGTCGAAATCGTAAGAGACCGCGGTAATGGAATATCGTGGACCCGGCTTCAGAATCCCCGACTTTTCCGAGACATCGGTAAAGGTGCCGTCGCCATTGTTGTGATAAAGGACATTGGTATCGGCGGGAAGGCCGCGCGGGCCGCACATCACCGGGATACCTTTCCATTGGCAAGACTCGGGGTCCATTTCCGCCGGCGTGTTCGCTGGATCAAGCTTGATGTAGTGGCATACGAAGAGATCGAGATGTCCGTCGCGGTCATAATCTAGGAAGGTGCAACCCGAGCCCCAGCGGACGAGTTCATCGTAAAGGCGGGACTTGCGCGTGACATCGGTAAAGGTGCCGTCGCCGTTGTTGTGGAAAAGAATATTGTGTCCCCAGAAGCAGCAAAAAAGATCGTCCCAGCCATCGTTGTCGTAGTCGCCGACGCAGACGCCGGTCTGCCAGCCGGTGCGAGCGAGCCCCGATCTTTCCGTGACGTCAGTGAAGGTCCCATCGCGGTTGTTCTTGTAGAGATGGGAAGTGGGCGCCTGTCCGGCAGGCCAGTGCTCTCCCAGCCGCGTTCCATTGGTCAGATAAATGTCCAGCCAGCCGTCATGGTCGTAATCGAAAAAGGCGATCCCGCTCCCTTTGGCTTCGATGATGTAGCGCTTGTGATCGATGGCTCCCCAGACGTTCGGGATGTTAAGTCCGGCTTCGCGACCCACGTCCACGTACTGCACTGGAGATGTGGGCGCGGGGGCAGGGGCGGACTGAAGCACAAGACGGTGCTGCCATTTCCAGAGCGGCGTGGTGAGCGCATCGAGCAGCGTACTGCCCAGCACTACCAGGGAAGAGCCGAGAAAATGGCGGCGAAGATAATTCATTTCGCACCTTCGATCTTTACCTCGATCTTTGCCGCGCTCTTTACCGTGAATTTGGGAAACCGGCGCGGGACAATTCCGGATCCTTCTTTCACCGCGATGATCTGGTCGATAGGCAGGTTGGTCAATCGATCCACCTGTCCGCTCGGCCACGCGATCTCCAACGATTCGATCGCGGCGCGCTTTCCCAGGCCAAAATGAATTCGCGGATCGCTTGCCGACATGTAGCTCATGCCGCCCTTGGCTTGTTCGACCTGCGTGACACCTGCCGAAGTCAATTTGAGCGAAGCGCCGATACCGTCGCGATTCGATTTTGTTCCGATCAACAGAACGGTCAGCCAGTGATTGGCATTGCCACCGTCGTTGTGCAGAAGTGATGGATAATCGCCGCGATTATTGGTGACGATGTCGATGCCGCCATCATTGTCGTAGTCGGCGGTGGCAAGGCCGCGCCCCGCGATCGGGCGCATGAAATCGGGGCCCAGCGCCTCCGACACTTTTTCGAACTGTCCCTTGCCGAGATTGCGATACATCAGCAACGGCTCTTTGTAGGACACCTCGCCGTGATAGAGTTCAACGTTGTCGACCATGGCGCCGTTGGCCTGCACGATATCGTTCCAGCCATCGTTGTCATAGTCCAGAAATTTCATGGCCACGCCACTCATCAAGACCGCTTTGTTACCGATGCCGGAGCGATAGGTGACATCGGTGAAGGTGCCATCGCGGTTGTTGTGGTAGAGACGATTGAGTTCGAAGTCAAGGTGAGTGATGTAGACATCCTGCCAGCCATCGCCGTCCACGTCGGCGGCATCGATGCCCATGCCGGCTTCATAGCCTCCGTCCTCGCTCACGGCCAGGCCAGAGATCAATGAAACATCTTCAAATGTCCCGTTGTGTTTGTTGATGAAGAGAAAGTTCGGCCACGTGTCGTTGGCGACGGCGATATCGGGCCAGCCATCATTGTTGAAGTCGGCGAGGACCACGCCCATGCCCTTGGCTTCGGGCTTTCCTACTCCGGACGCGTCGCTTACATCGGTGAAGGTTCCGTCGTGATTGTTGTGGTAGAGCTTGATGTGCTGGCCTCTGTAGTTGTTGGGATGACAGTAGGCGCGGTAGCCCGGCCGGCGCTCGCCACACCAAATGTTATTTTTTGGCGTCCAGTCGATGTAGTTGGTGACGACTAAGTCGAGCCAGCCGTCTTTGTCGTAATCGAACCAGCCGGCGCTGGTGGACCATTGGCCTTCATCGGCGACGCCCGCTTTGGCGGTGACGTCGGTGAAAGTGCCGTCGCCGTTATTGTGATAGAGAATGGCGCGGCCATATCCGGTCACATACAGATCGGGATACCCGTCGTTGTCATAGTCACCGACGGCAACCCCCTGGCCGTAGTGACCTTCACCGCCCACGCCGGCTTTGGCGGTGACGTCGGTGAAAGTGCCGTCGCCGTTGTTATGGTAAAGCGCGCAGCGCAGGGGATGCGGTGGTTTGTAGATGTCGGTAGCGGCGGACTGGACAAAAAACAAGTCCATGAGACCATCCTGGTCATAGTCGAGCCAAGCTACGCCGGTGCCCATGGTTTCGAGATAGTACTTTTCTTCGGTTTGCGTCGAGTCCTGCTGGAAAGTAATTCCGGCGGCCTGACGCATATCGGTGTAGTGGACGGGAATTGCGGGCTCCTGCTTCGCTGGCGTCTGCGCGGCGACGACCTTCTCGTGGACGAGCAGGCCAACCAGAATGCTCATGGCGAGGATGGCGCCATAGACGGCTTTTGACACGATCTGAGATGCGCGACCACTCTGCATGTTTTCGGGATTGACCGGAGTTTGCATTTTAAACCAGGAATTTTAAACCAGGCATTTCAAACCAGGGCGAGCTTTGTCCTGTTCACAGCGTCCGGTCTGCGATCATGAGCGCTAACTGAAGCACCTGCTGGCGGGCGGCCATCGGAATGGACTGGCCAGCGGGGGCAGGGCTGGCTGGAGTCTTGGCCAGGGTTTCTTCGATCCGGCCAACGTCCAGGCCCCCGGCGTTGCTTCCCTTAAAGCGGTTGAGCACTTCGCGCGCTTTCTCGATCTGTCCCGTCTGGTAATAAAAAACGCCGAGCGTGGAATAACTGCCAGCCCACTCCGGTAGTAACTCCACCGCGCGCTCCAGGCGCTCGCCGGCCTGCCGGGTATTTCCTTGCAGTACAGAAACCAGGCCCAGGCCCCATAGGATTTTGCCCGAGCCGGGGATTCGCTTGAGACCGCTCTGCAGTGTCTGCTCCGCGCCGTGGAGATCGTTTTCGCGAAGCTGGACCAAAGTGAGCGAGAGATAGTACTGGTCGTTGTCGGGATTCTGGCTGATGGCGCGGCGAAAAATTTCGGCTGCCTTGGCGCTGTCGCCCACGTGAGCCTCGATGTCTCCCAACAGGGCGAGAAAGGCATCATCCTGCTGGCCAGCGGCGGAAACCGTTTGGGCAGCATCGAGCGCCTGATGAAAAAGACTGGCGCGGAAGTAGGCATCGGCCAAATCGAATCTCACGTCGTCGGAATCGGGATTGGATCGCAGCGCGGTCTGAAAATGCTGGATGGCATCGTTGTACAAACGGTAACGCGCGAGCAATACGCCAATGCCAGTCTGGGTGCGATAGTCATCGGCGCTGATTTGATCGAGTTGCGCGATGGTTTGCCGGGCCTCGTCACGTTTCCCGAGCCTCAGGTAAGCTTCGGCGAGCAGATAAAAGTTCTGCGGCTGGCCCGGGTGTTTCTGGATTTGCTCCAGCAGTTCGGTGACGTCGAGCTGAGTGCGTTGTTCTGGAGAAAGGTTCGAACGATTGTCGAGATAGTCGAAAAGGTGCTGATAGGGATAAGGCCCGGCGGAGGCATTCTTCGAGAGGGTTTGGAAGACATTCAAGTCTCGCTCGGCGGCCGCAGTCTGATGGAGGCTCCTTTCCACCATAGCAAGTTTGTAGTAGCCGTTGGCGGGATCGCGGCTTACTTTCACATATCTCCGAAGAAGCGCAGCGGCCTCCACGAATTTCTTATCGTTGGTCCGCAGATTCGCTAACTCCAGCAGCGCATCGGCAGTATCCGGATGCGAGTCAAGCACCTGCTGAAACAGCTCTTCGGCGCGCGCATAATTTCCTTGCCGCTCTTCGATATAGCCGATGTTGAACAGGCACTGAGCATCGTGCGGGTCTTTTTTCAGTCCTTCCTGGAAAAACTTGAGGGCCTCATCGAACCGTCCCAGATGCCGGTAAGAGAGTCCCATGGAAACATAGGAGCGCGCTGAGGGGTCGACGGCAATCAACTGCTTGAATTCCTCGATGGCTTTTTCCGCCTTGCCGGCCATGAAGTAGCTTTCGCCGAGGGCGGCACGGAGATCGGCTCGCTCCGGCGCAATTTTTAAGCCTGATTCAAGCAGCGGGATGGCGTCTTCAAAGTAATGCTGCGTCATGCTGACGCGAGCCATCAAGAAGATAATGTCGGTATTCTCCGGCGCCAGTTTATGGGCGCGCGCCAGCAGTTCGAGAGCGTCCACGGGCTTGGCCTGTGCGAAATAAGCCTGCGCCAGCAGGTTCAGGGCTTCCGCGGAATCGGGCTTCAGCTTCAGTGCGCGATTCAGCGCGAGTTCGGCTTTCGCGTTTTCACCTCCTCGGAGATATGCCTGCCCCAGGTTGTACAAAGTCTCGAAGGTTTCAGGTTGCAGGGCGTTTGCCTGTTCCAGTTCGAGTTGCGCCGCCTTGTACTGCTTTTCGGAGGCCAGCAGCACGCCGAGCGTGAAGTGCAACTGAACATCCTGCTTCTTCTCGGCTGAGATTTGGCGGGCGGTTTGCAATGCCTCGGAAGTCCGGCCGGCCTGAAGGTACGCGCGCACCAGGTTGAACCGGGTTTCGACGGTCAGTGGGCGCACCCGCTGGAGGTGACGTATGGCCGCGGCCGGCTCTCCTTTTGCCATTAGAAGCAGACCTAAGTTGTAGTTCGCATCGCGATTTGCCGGGGCTACGCTCAGTACCTTTGTGAACTCTTTTTCGGCGAGATCGAGTTTTTGCTGGGCGACATATAGATTGCCCAGGTTGTTGTGAGTAACAGTGAAGTTAGGAGCCAATTGCAGTGCGTGCTGGAACGCGTCCGAAGCACCGTCGTAGTCTTTTTCGTAAGTGCAGGCAATTCCCAGCAGGTTGTAAGCGTCCACGTTAGCTGGATTCAGCTTGATCTGTTCCTGGATCTTTTCCTTGGCTTGTTCGAAAAGGCCTTGCTGAATCAGCGTCTCGGCTTCCTGAAGAGGGGAAGCGATCCTGGCCGCTGGCGGCGTGCTGTGGCGCTTAGCCGGGGGTTGTTGAGCTGGAACAGGGCTGGGAATCGCAAGCACAGCCAGCAGAAGCACTCCGGGCAATCCCAGACTGCGGCTGGCGTTCCGGATTTGAAGTGAGGCGGGACCCAACATCCGTTCTTGCCTCTTCGAGGGCTCAATATAGCATTTCGAGCGCTTGCTGAGCCAGCTTATGTTGCGGCTGTTGCCGCAGCAGCGATTGTAAAACCGCTCGTGCTTTTTCTTTGTCATTCAAAATGACGTAGAGACGGGCGAGATTGAGATACGCCTGGTCAAAATTTGGGACGGCCTGGATACAGGTCTTGAATTTCTCTTCCGCTTCGGGGTAGCGCTTTTCTTGAACCAACAGCACGCCCAGGTTGTTGAGCGCTTCGGAATAATCCGGGCGCAGGGCGAGCGCGTTGTCCAGATATTGCTCGGCGCGATCGGGTTGATGCCGGCGGGCATAGAGCATTCCCAGGCTGTAATTGACCTCTGGATTCTGGGGTTCGTTGTCGAATGCGCGGCGCAGAAGTTTTTCCGCCTCGTCAAAATTCCCCTGCCGCCGATAAAGATTCCCGAGATTTAGAAGCGCGGTGGCGTAGGCGGGCCGCAGCAGCAGGGATTGTTGAAAGTTTCGAATGGCTTCGTCGCTCTGACCTTTCTGCGCGGCCAGCATTCCCAGATTATTCCATGCTTCGGGATAGTTTGGGCGCAACTTTACCGCCTGCTGGAGATATCGTTCCGCCTCCGGCAGAGAGTTTCGCTGAAGATAGAGCGTTCCCAGATCGTAATAAGCCTTGGGATCATTGGGCGTCGCCGCGATCACTTGCTTGAACGCCTCCTCGGCCTGAACGAAGAAACCGCGCTGAAAGAGCGCCACGGCGTAAGTGAAAGCGTTGCGTTGAAACTGGGTCTGATAGAGAGTTCCGGCGAAGGGAAGCGCTTTCACCAATCGCTGCTCGGCAGTGCGTGGCGCCGATGCCAGGTCTTGCAGCAGGGATTCGGGACTTACGGTTCCCTGGTACAGCTTCACGATGCTGCCGGATTCGTCGATGAGAAAAGATGTTGGGAGGGAGAGATCGCGGTGACGATCGAAGAGATAGCGATAAAGGATGTTATAGATGCCGGCCACTTCTGAAGTGGCCAGCAGAACGGGGAAGGGAAATTGTTCTGGGGCCAACAATGGTGCCGTTTCCGCATCGCTCGATTTTTCGCTCGTGGGTGCATCGACATTGAGCGCGACAATACGAAGACCGCTGGCAGCAAGCTGGGCGTGCGATTGACGAAGGATCCGCAACTGCTGGAGGCTGGACGGAGAAGCGGCCGCGCCCACGTTCAGCAGTACGAAGCGGCCGCGAAACGCCTGCAGATCCCACGTCTTGCCTGAGGTGTCGGGCAGGGAGAAGTCCGGGGCGCTCAAAGGTTCGACGAGCCACGTCTCGGCCGATGAGGGCAGAGGTTCAATTTTCCGGGGCTCACCCGCATGGAGATAGGAGGAAGGCGGCGCAACGAAGGCCGTCGCCAGCAACTTCTCTGAGCCTTCTTCGATCTCGATGCGATGGTTTACGGGCAAAGCGTCGAATGTCTGGGTCAGACCGCTGGGCCAATGAATCGTGGCGCGCACCGTTCCCTCCGCTTTTCCCAACCCAAAAAAAAGTTCTTTTGTGTGCTGCGACAGAAATCCGGAGCCGGCTTGGAGATATTTGGTCTGCCGTTGTGCGTCGGCCTCAACCGTGACCGCGCTCCCAATCGCGTCGCGATTGCTTTTCGTTCCACGCAGGCGGAGGGCAATCGCGTTGCCGAGATTCTTCGTTACGTTGTGCGCAATCCGGATTTGCGGCGCGTTGCGATTCTTTACTACGACCTCCAGCCGCCCGTCGTGATCAAGATCGGCAAGCGCAAATGATCGGCTATCTTCAATGAAGTCCAGTCCCACGATCCCGGAAACGTCGGAAAAAGTGCCGTCGCGATTATTGGCAAAGAGAACGTTCCTCTCGCGACCGTTCCAGGTGCAGTCGGAACGAATGAGTTCATTGATGGCATTCCATCCCACTTCATAATTGGGTGACGGGCTGGCATTCTGCGGCGATTTCGCGACGACCTGTCGCCAGAAGAAACTCGAAACATCGGGACCACCGACGCCGGTAATATAGCCATTCGCCACGTACAGGTCCGGGTAGCCATCATGGTCAAAGTCAAACCCATCGGTGGACCACGACCAGCCGCCCTTTTCAACCCCAGCGGACATGGCCACATTCTGAAACCGGCCGTTGCCCAGGTTCCGATACAACGAATTGCCGAGCATGTGCCTCTGGTAAAGCGCGCGAATTTTTTCCGGATCTTTGTCGTGAAAATGCGGTTGCCCAAACGCTCTCATGCCGGCCGCAACCCACATGCCTGCGGCATAGATATCCTGATTACCGTCGTTGTCGAAGTCCAGCCAGCATGCGCTCATGCCAGCTCCAGCCTCATCCACCTGCGCTTCGCCGGAAACGGTAGCGAATGTCCCGTCGCCATTGTTGCGGTAGAGATTGTTACGGCCAAAGTCGTTCACCACGTATAAGTCCGGCCAGCCGTCCGCGTTGAAGTCGCCCCAGGAACAGGCGAAGCTGTATCGATCGTTGTCGATATTCAGGGCGGCAGCTTCCGTCCGGTCTTGAAAGACTCCGTTGCCTTCATTGTGGAACAGGAAGTTCGGAGGTCCATTGCGCGCGTCGAAATAGGGGACTGGATAGTGATATTGGTCCAAGCCGAGATAGTAGGTGTAGAGACAGAAATGAATGTCGAGCCGTCCGTCGCGATCGTAGTCGGCGACGGCGGCGTGCGTGAACGTTCCCTGGGGAGGTTGCGCAAACTTGAAGGCATCGGGCCTGGGGGAAAACTTTCCATTCCCCTGGTTCAGGAAAAGCAGCGGTCCATTAGCGCAAACCACGAGCAGATCCTGCAACCCCTTGTTTTCAAAATCCGCGAACAGAGCGCAGGCCGTGGCATCCAGCACGCCTACTCCGGACGATTCGGTTACGTCCTCGAAGGTGCCATCTCCCCGATTGCGATAAAGCCGGTTGGGAAGCCCCGCGGGCTGGCAAACGTAAATATCGTCGAAACCGTCTTTGTCGAAGTCGCCCACCGCGACGCCGTTGTTTCCGTAAACGTCAACACCGCAAGCTCCGTCCATGACGGTTCGCCAGTAGTCGACGCCGCGCAGCATCTGATCTCTGTAGGATTCAACATTGCCGAGAGCCTGAGAAGTAACGTCGATGAAAACCGGGCCGTCCGCGCGAGCGAGTGTTTCTTCCGTCACCTCCCACCGGGCGGCTCGCCATGAGTCTGAGCCGTTGCGTGACCAGCGCATCAGCCAATTCCCCGTGCGTTGTTCGCGCCTGGCACCGGCTCCCTCGCCCACAAAGCAATAGCGGACGGCAATCCCGACGGTTAGCGGGGAACTTGTGATTTCCTCGATTCCAGCGATCTCGAACTCTGCCGTCTCCACAGGCGGCATCTGACTGAAATAGGTTTTGTTTTCTTCGAGAAATCGCTCGCGGCCGAGTTCGGTTTTGGAGTTAAAGCGTCTCCGAAACACCTCGATCCCTCCGGCTGTGCGCACTGGGAACTCGTGAGCGGGAACCAGCGAAGTCGCCTCGATGAGAGGATCGATGAATTTCGCCAGAGCCGCTGCCGCGGACAGTCCCGCCTTGAGAGCCCGCCCCCACTCACTGAGTATTTGCGCGATTTCGTCGGCGTACTTCTCAGTGATGTACTCATCCGTGCCGGGAGCAACCCGGCGAAGAACGTCATCCAGGGGAGACTTCGCCGGATAATGCGGCGTTAGACGAAAATCAGCGAAAGAGAAAGCTGAAGACTTGGCCGCGGCGATCCGCCCGGGTTCCGGCCTGAGAAAGAGACCGTCCAACGGCGCCGAAAGTAGAAGCACGGGCGCCCACTGCATCTGCTTGAGGAACGTGCGGCGTGAAGCACTGTAATTTCGGTCTTTTTTCCCCGGCATCCCGAAAATGTCCGCTCAACCATGGCCCGATCTTCGGATGCTAGCAGCTTTGACGAATCTGTCAACGGAGAGGTCGAGGCCGCGCTTCGTGAGCAGCAGGTCCCGAAGAATCTCCAATCACCAACTCGACCGCGATCTTATATTCCTTGCCCTGAGGGTTGGGAGAGCTGGAGAGTTCGTGGAGCGCGTCGGCGGCCAGCCGACCCAGAGTGTCGCGATGAATGTCGACGGTGGTGATGGATGGGTTGCTGTATTCGGCTAGGCGTATGCCATCGAATCCGGTCACGGAGAGATCCTGGGGCACGCGGCAGCCCGCATTCAGTAAGCCTTTCATGACCCCCACGGCGGTAAGATCGTTCACCGCCATGACTGCGGTGGGCCGTGGAGACAGCATTGCAATCGCTGCTCCGGCGGCGAGTCCACCCTCGAAACGCAAGTCGCCCGCCAGTACCGGCCCCGGTTCCAGTCCTAGAACGCGCATGGTTTTTTCGTATGCATCCAAGCGCGCGAGATTAGATTTGAGCCGCGGTCTTCCGGCAACGAAGGCAATGCGCCGGTGTCCATTGGCATAGAGGTGCTTCACGATTTGTTCAATGCCAGAAAAATAATCGACGCCCAGATTGCTCATGTAGGCGCGGACCGGCGCGAGGTCGAGGAAGGTCACGGCGATCATTCTGCGAGCGAGTTCGTGGAGCAGGCGCAGGCTGATCTCCGACGTCATAATGGCGACGCCGCGGACTTTATTTTCCATCATTCTCGCGGCGGCCTCGCGGGTTCTGCGCGGATCGTAATTCGTGTCGCTGAGGATTGCGTCGTAGCCAAGTTGGGCAGCGCGAATTTCGAAACTCTTGATCACTTCGGGGAAAAAGGGGTTCTCGATATCGGAGACAATGATGCCGAGCGTGCGGCGCTCGCGCGAAGCCAGGCGGCGCGCATGAACATCGGGAATGTATCCCAGCCGCCTGACTGCCGAAAGGACAAGGCGGCGAGTCTTAGGCCCAACTTTGCCCGTCTTGTTCAAGACGTTAGAAACGGTGGCGGTCGAGACATTGGCCGCTTTCGCAACATCGCGAATGGTTAGACTCATAGCGCGCAGTACCCAGCCGTTCTGAAGCGGCGCAAATCGATATTCTCGAAAGCCTTTGTCCCCGAGCGTCCGGGACAGGTGGGAGTATAGACCACAAAAAAAAACTTGACAACAATCGTATGACCGTGATATTTCCCGTGTACTAGTAGATTTGGATTAAGCGGTTAATGTTAAGCGGTTAATTTTTGAGGAGGGCGGTTCGCGGAGGGCAATCGTTGTTGCCCTTGGCGAAAAGTGGCCAGTGCGATGTGTCGCGCGGTCACTGCCGAGGATCGTGAAATCGTAGTCTTTTGCAGTGCGGGGCTTGCCGGGATGCAAGCCTTAGTAGCTCAAAGGAGAGCTCATGAATCGACAATCCGTTTCCTGGATACTGCGAGGCCTTCTGCTGCTGGCAGTTTGCGCTATGCTCAACGTCTGCCCGCTCCAAGCTCAAGTTGACACCGGGTCCATCACCGGGACGATCACGGACACCACGGGAGCCGTCGTCGGCGGGGCGAAAGTAACGCTCACCAGCGAAGACACGGGAGCTACCCTGTCCACCACGGCTGGAGGCTCTGGCAACTACGAGTTCAGCCCGGTGAGGATTGGGAGTTACAAGATTGACGTTGCCTCAAAGGGCTTCAAGACAGAAATCCAGTCGCACATCACCGTGGATGCGAGCGCGAGAGTCCTAGTCAATTTCAAGCTCCAGCCCGGAAGCGTGACCGAAACCGTGGAAGTCACGGCCGCCGCTCCTGTGCTCCAGACCCAGGACGCGTCGGTGGGCCAGGTGGTCGACGAGCGCAGCACCAATAATCTCCCGTTGAATGGCCGCAACTTCACGTTCCTGGCTCAACTATCCGCCGGCGTGGGCACGCCTGAAGCGGACACCCGCGGCAACGCGGCTTCTGGCGCTTTCACAGCCAATGGCAACCGGCCGGCGCAGAACAACTACATGCTCGACGGTATCGACAACAATTCTGATACCGTGGACTTTCTGAACGGCACCAACTACGTGGTGTTGCCGCCGGTCGACGCGATTCAGGAGTTCAAGGTTCAAACCTCGGACTTCAGCGCGGAATTCGGGCGTTCGGGAGCTGCCGTTCTCAACGCAACCATTAAGTCCGGCACCAATGCTTTCCACGGCACGGCCTGGGAGTTCTTCCGCAACGACATCTTTGACGCGTCCGACTATTTTGAAACCGTCAAGAAGGGCGAGCTTCGTCTGAATCAGTTTGGCGGATCCCTGGGCGGTCCGGTCGTTAAGAACAAGCTCTTCTTCTTCGCCGACTATGAAGGACTGCGCCGCATTCAGGGAACGGTCTTGACGGGCTCGGTTCCCACGGCGGCGGAAATGGCTAGCTTAAGCACCGCCACCGCCGATTTCTCGGACCTGATTAACCTGCAGTCGGGGACGTTGACTGACCAATTGGGCCGAACCCTTCCCTATGGGACTATTCTTGACCCCGCAACCACACGTATAGTTACAGCGGGCGTGCAGGATGTCCCATCGGGCATCACGCCGACGAGCGCGATGCTGAACGGGGCAACCACAGGCTTTGTCCGCGACCCCTTCGGCACTTGCGCCGCCAGCACTGCCACCTACACTCTCGCCGCCTGCGGACTGAACCAAATTCCCACAACGCGGTTGGATACCAACGCCATCGCTCTGTTGAAACTGTATCCGGCCCCCACAGAGAGTACTTCGCTTTTCTCGAATTACACCAATTCCCCGAAGCTCGATGAACACCGTAATCAGTTTGACACCAAGGTGGATTTCAACTTCAACGACAAGAACCAGGCGTTCATTCGTTTCAGCTACGAAGACGACCCGCAGTTCATCCCTGGGATTTTCGGAGGCTTAGCTGACGGCGGCGCTTTCCAACAGGGCACCCAGACAGCGAAATCCGAGCAGGCAGCAGTGGCTTGGACGCATGTCTTTTCTCCCAACACGGTAAACGTTGCCCGCGCCGGGCTCAATCACCTGCACACCACGCGCATATCGCCAGAAGCTGACAATCTGACGAACCTTCCCAGCAACTACGGCATCCAGGGCATTCCGCAGCAGACCGAGAATGGCGGACTTCCCGCCTTCGGAATCAACGGACTTGCAACCTTGGGAAGCAACGCCTTCCTGCCGTCGGATGAAATCACCTCCACCACGCAGCTCACCGATGACCTCACCAAGATTTACGGTAAGAACACGTTTAAGATGGGCGTGGAGTGGCAACACGTTAACTTCTCCACGCTGCAGCCACCGTGGTCGCGCGGGGAGTTCGATTACAACGGAAACTTCACGGAAATACCAAATAGTGGCGCGCTTTCGGGCCAGGCCGACCAAGGCAACACGGGGCGGGCTGCATTCCTGCTGACGCCCATCGCTCCGACTTATGCGGCAGAGGCGCCACTTTGCGGGCCAACCGGAGCTCAGTTTGCCTGTTACGAAGGGGGCACGACCCAGATTTACGAATCCAACATTTCTCTAACCGATAACGGAAAGAACTACTACGGTCTCTATCTCAACGACGACTGGAAGGTCACTCCCAGGTTGACGGTTAACTTGGGTTTGCGCTGGGATTTCTTCGGCCTCGTGTATGAGCACCACGGCGCCCAAGCCAACTTCGTTCCGGGCGGACCTCCCTTAGGTTCTGCCCAGTATCTGGTCCCGAACCCGGTTACCGTTTCTACGAGCTTCTCGGAGTTGCTGGCGGCTGACGGGATAAGTCTGGTGCAAGGCAACCAGTACGGAAAAGGGCTCGGAAACTCACAGAAGGCGAATTTTGCGCCGCGCTTTGGCTTTGCCTACCAAGCCAGCTCCAAGTTGGTGGTGCGCGGCGGTTTCGGCATGTTCTACAATGGCTTCGAGAACCGTGGTTATTCGCCGAACCTGGGCGAGAACTATCCGTACCAGTTCAATTTCAGCTTTAGTCCTCCGAACGACGGCACCCCGAAGACGTTTAGCGCCGGCGGCGGCTGCACAACTGCCGGTGGCACTGCGACGTTCGAAACTGGGTTCTCCTGTGCGCCGCTCGATCCCACTTTGGTTCTGGCCAACGGTTTGGCGTTGCGCGGGATTCAGTTCGATTACCAGACACCCTACTCGATGAGCGGCAACCTTACGCTACAGTACCAGCTCACTCCCACGTTAAGCATCCAAGCCGGCTATGTAACATCGCTTTCGCGCCACTTGGAATCGTTCCCCAGCAACAACAATCCTACCGGGATCGATCCTACGGGCACGCAATTGGCAAATACCGCCGGACCCGGTGGCACTCCGGGGACCGGTGGTCTTCCCTTGTCCCAAGGCGGTCTCCCATTCCCGGACTTCGGACAAGGCAACAGCCAGGCAGCCACTATTGGCAACAGTGTCTACCATTCGCTTCAGACCAAAGTGGAAAAGCGGTTTGGACACGGCCTGAACTTCCTGGCTACGTATACGTGGTCGCATGCGACGACCGACGCAGGAGATCTGCTGAACGGCGGGAGCACGGCGGGTTTCCGCGCTGCCAGCGTTCCAGGAGTCGGGATCAAGTATGACTACGGATTGGCTGATTTTGATATTCGCAACGTCTTCCACCTGAGCGCGGGCTATGACCTGCCCTTTGGTAAAGGCAAGCGATATCTGTCCGACGAGAATGGAATCGGCAGCAAGGTGTTCGGCGGTTGGAGCATCAATACGATTGTCGTGCTTGAGGGCGGCCAACCGATTACGCTGTCTTGCCCTTCGGGCACATCCACGTCGGGTTGCTATGATCTCGTTGTCTCCAGGAACTTCGACAGAGGCAACCACATCGACGCCAACGGGAAGCTGAGTTTCTTTGGCAACCCCGCGGCATTCTCACAGCCGGCACCTTGTACGGTTGCGCCGTGCAGTGTGGCCGCATTAGGCGGTCCCGCAACGCAGCTTGCCGGAGAGCCCTTCAAGAACATGGACTTCTCCACGTTCAAGCAGATTCCGATCAACGAACGGTTCAATCTGCAATTCCGGGCGGAGTTCTTCAACATCCTCAACCACCCGAACTTTAACAACCCAAACTTCAGTGGGAACGGAGTGGTTGGGGTCTCAGGCTCGGGCGACTACACCCAGAAGAGCTTTGGCGAGATTGGGTCCACACGGAATGCACCCTACGATCCGCGACAGATTCAGTTCGCTTTGAAGCTGTTGTTCTAAGCTGTTCTTCCTCCAGGGAAGGCGTTCGAGCAGAACGCCTTCCCTTGTTGTTTTCTTCGGCAAGTGCTTCGACCCGCTCACCACGGTGTTAGCATACGAATGCTGTGATTCTCCGACGCCGGCTCATGGGTATTGTTTTCGCCGCCCTCCTCGCGTGCTTGCCGAGTCCTGCGGCCGCCACAGGGCAGGACCAGCCTGCCGGCGTGAGTCATTCGCAGCTTGACCGGCAATTCCGAGCCGCCTCCGCCGCGTACGATGCGGGACATTTCGCTGACGCCGCCGCCCAACTGGAGAAACTTCTGCTTGAGGTTCCGGAGAGCTTTGAGGTTCACGAACTTCTGGGGCTGACCTACTCCGCGGAATCGCAGGACGGAAAAGCCAATGAGCACCTGGAGAAAGCGGTGCGCCTGAAACCCGATTCGGCAGCAGCGAGAACGAACCTGGCCGCTAATCTTGTGCGGCTGGGAAATTCAGGACGGGCGGAACAAGAGTTTAAGCGGGCGCTCAAGCTTGAGCCGCGCAGCTTCGACGCGAATCACAACCTCGGCGAGTTCTATGTTCAATCCGGCAAGCTGGCCGAGGCTGCGCCTTTACTGGCGCGCGCACAGAAGATCAAACCGGGCTTCTACGATAACGGCTACGATTTGGCTCTCGCCGACCTCGAACTCGGGAAGCTCGCCGACGCGAGGCAATCGGTCCACGATCTGTTGCAGCGGAAAGATACGGCGGAGTTGCACAACCTAATGGCTCAAATCGAAGAAAAGGACGGGCACCCTGTCGCCGCGGCCAACGAATTCGAAAAGGCAGCGCACATGGACCCGAGCGAAACCAATCTGTTCGATTGGGGCAGCGAACTTCTCATTCACCGTACGCTCGAACCGGCGATTGAAGTCTTTCGGCAAGCTGCCGAGCGCTATCCGAACTCGCCGCGGATCGCGATCGGTCTGGGGATGGCCCTTTATTCTCGCGGCAAATACGACGAAGCGATCCAGTCGCTCTTGAAGGCGGCGGATCTAAATCCGGCGGACTCTCGTTGTTATCTCTTTCTTTCGAGGGCATACGACAGTTCGCCAGTCCATACCGACGAGGTCATTGAACGATTCCGCCGTTTTACCGAACTGCAGCCGCAAAACCCGCGCGCGCTCTACTATTACGCGATGAGTTTGTGGAAGGGGAAGCGGGCGCAGGATGCGAGCCTCGATGTTCATCAGATCGAGTCGTTGCTCAGGAAGGCGCTCACCCTCGATCCGAACTTGGCCGAGGCGCATTTGCAGCTGGGGAATCTTTACTCGGACCAGGGTAAGTATGCCGAGTCCGTTCCCGAGTACACGCAGGCGCTCGAACAGAATCCCGACCTCGCGGACGCTCACTATCGGCTTGGCCAGGCCTACGTTCACACCGGCGAGAAGGATCGAGCGCAGCAGCAGTTCGAGATTTATCAGCAAGTCCGCGCGCAGCACCTGGCGGAGGTCGACAAACAGAAAGCGGAGATTCGGCAGTTTGTGTACTCGGAAATGGGCGGAACGCCGGCGAAGCCTTGATCGTCGCCGCGGGCCGCGAGTCGCGTGCAATCGACAATTACCGGAGAGGATGGATAAAAATGGACCGACGCAGATTTCTGCAAAACACAAGTACGCTGATCGCTGGAGCCACGCTCGCACCCTATGCGTTCTCGAACGATCGCACGCCGCCTGGAACCTCTACCACCGCCGGACGGCTTGTGCTCCCCATGAATCGAAACTGGCGCTACAGCCACAGTTTTGTTGATGGCGGACACGCGAAAGATTTCGACGATTCGGGATTCGAGCGCGTCGTGATTCCCCATACGAATGTCAGCCTTCCATGGCATAGCTTTGATGAGAAGAGTTACGAATTCATTTCTCTTTATCGGCGCCGGTTCAAGCTTCCGCCGTCAGCTCGGGGGAAGCATGTCTTCGTTGATTTTGAAGGAGCGATGACCGCGTCCACAGTCTGGGTCAACGGCGTGCGCCTCGGGGAATACAAGGGTGGATACACTCCATTCTCGTTTGAATTGACGCCGCACCTCGATTTTGAGGGAGAGAACGTGCTCGCGGTGGATTTGGATTCCACGGAGCGCCCCGACATTCCCCCGTTTGGTTACGAAGTCGACTATCTCACCTTTGGCGGCATCTATCGTGAAGTTTCTCTGCGGATCGTGCCGGCAACATTTATCGAGAACATTTTCGTGCGGCCGAGGGATGTGGTCACGGCGAGTCCAGGTCTCGATGTCGATTGCTTCATTCAATATCTGGAGACGGCGCATGATGCCCTTACCGTGGAAGTCGAATTACTCGATGGCGAGCGCGTTATCGCAAAAGCTTCGCAACCATTGCCTTCCCCTGGGTCCAGCAATGAACCGGCCGCGCGTACCGTGCATCTTGCGGGCCTGAGCGGCATCCGATTGTGGGATCTGGATAAACGGAATCTTTACTCCGCTCGTGTGCGCTTGCAGCGCGGCAGCCAAACCATCGATGAAGACTCACGCCGTTTCGGTTTCCGCGAGGCCCAATTTACCGACCACGGCTTCGAACTCAACGGCAAGGTCATCAAACTGCGCGGGCTCGATCGGCATCAGACTTTTCCCTTCGCCGGACAGGCGATGCCGGGCCGCGTCCAACGCCGCGACGCGCAGATTCTGCGTGGCCAACTCAAGTGCAACATCGTCCGCACGTCTCACTATCCGCAGTCGCGCCATTTTCTCGATGCGTGCGACGAAATCGGCCTTCTGGTTCTGGAAGAGATTCCCGGCTGGCAACACATCGGCGATGAACCCTGGAAGCTGATCTCCATCGACAATGTTCGCCGCATGATCCGCCGCGATTGGAACCATCCCTCGATCATTCTCTGGGGCGTGCGCATCAACGAGTCCCTCGACGACCACGATTTCTATACGCGCACCAACGCGGCGGCCCATCAACTCGACCCGACCCGCCAGACGGGAGGCATCCGCTACTTCCAGGAATCTGAATTCCTGGAAGACGTGTTCACGATGAACGATTTCGGTTTCCCGCTGAAACCACCCAACCACCCGCGTTATCTAAATACGGAATTCGTCGGCCACACCTATCCGACTAAGACGATCGACAACGTCGAGCGCCTCACCGAGCACACGCTGCGTCATGCCCGCATCCACGACCAGCTTGCATCCGATCCGCAGTATGCCGGCGGAATTGGCTGGTGCGCCTTCGATTACAACACGCATGGCGATTTCGGCTCGGGCGATCGAATTTGTTATCACGGGGTCACGGACATGTTTCGCGAGCCAAAACCGGCCGCTGGATTCTACAAGTCGCAATGCGATCCGGCGGAAGAGGTTGTGCTGGAGCCCGCGTTCCATTGGGCACGCGGCGACGAATCCATAGGATTTTCAAAGGCCGTGATCTGTTCGAATTGCGACCACATCAAGTTGTACATCAATGACAAGTTAATTGCAGAAGCGGATCCAGACCGGAAACAGTTCGCCCACCTTCGCTACTCTCCATTCGTGATTCAATTGCGAGAGCTCTTCCATGGTTGGGGCGACCTGCGGATCGAGGGGTATATCCAGGGAAAACTGGCAATCACGAAAAATCTTTCGGGAAAGGGTATCGATGCGAAGTTCATGCTCCTGCCCGACGATACCGAACTGATCGCCGATGGCGCGGACACCACTCGGCTAGTGCTGCGCGTTACTGACGAATTCGGCGCGGTTCAGCCATTTGCGAACGACGCCATCAAGTTTGAGTTGGAAGGCCCAGCCTCGATTATTGGCGATAATCCATTTGCACTGATCGGAGGCACCGGAGCCATTTGGATTCGCGCCCAAGAACAACCGGGAAAGGTGCGGATCGCCGCCATCCACCCGCGGTTGGGAAAACAGCAGGCGGAAATCGCGGTTGTCGCCAGCAGTGGGGAGACTATCTAGCTATTGTCTGAACTCCGAGCCTGTAGAATGCGTGCCGGACCAAACTGCTCAGGGATGAAGCGTGTAGTTTGCAGCAACGTCGCGAAACGCAGACAGCTGTTTCGCCCGGGCATTCTCGTCCCAACCCAGTTCTGAAGCCATCAAGTCGGCGACGGCGGGCGCCATTTCGAGGGCGGCGTGCGCATTCAGGAACAGCGCGCGGGTGCGCCGGGCGAGCGCATCTTCCACGGTGCGGGCCATTTCGTGCCGGGCCGCCCAGATCACCTCCGCTTTCACGTAGGGCAGTGCCGCATGCAGCGGTTCGGCGAGCCCGGCGTCCGTCTCAATGAGCTTGCGAATCTCGTACGCATCCGAACCGTAGACCGCCAGCGAGCCGAACTGTTCGGCTGCGCCGTGGAAACCGTGAATGTTCAAGTGTTGCGTCACGCACGGCTTTTCCGGCAACTGCGCCAGCGTTGCTGCCTGATCGACGCAATCCTCAGCCATGTGGCGATACGTCGTCCACTTTCCACCGCAGATGGTGACCAACGCGGAGCGATCGATGTGGATGACGTGATCGCGCGACAGCGCCGCCGTGCTTGTCACCCCCATAGCGCGCACCAGCGGCCGGATGCCGGCGAATACGCTCAGCACATCGTTGCGCGTGGGCGCTTTCGTCAGGTATTGCCCGGCCGTCGCGAGGATGAATTGGATTTCCTGCTCCATGGCGACCGGCTCGAGCGTTGCGGCTGGGATGGGCGTGTCGGTGGTTCCGACCAGGGTGTGACCGTGCCACGGAATCGCGAATAACACGCGGCCATCGCTCGTGTGTGGCACCATGATCGCGCTCTCACCCTGCAGGAAGCTCGCGTCGAAGACCAGGTGAATGCCCTGGCTGGGGACGATCATCGGCGTGGCGGAAGGCTCCACCTGGAGCCGAAGCAGGTCGCTGAAAGCGCCGGTGGCGTTGACCACAACCTTCGCGGATGCGCGAAATTCCTTCCCGGTTTCGACATCGCGCGCGCTGACCCCGTCCACAAATCCCTGAGCGTCCTTGGTCAGTCCCGTGGCTTCGACATAGTTCAGCAGCGTGGCGCCCTGCTCGAAAGCGGTGGCCACCATGTGGATGAGCAGCCGGGCGTCGTCGAATTGTCCATCGTAGTAAACGGCACCGCCGCGCAGGCCTTCGGTCTTCAGTGTAGGCAGATGTTCGAGCGTCTCTTCTCTGGAAAGAATGCCTGAAGCGCCAAACCCGTACTTGCCGGCCAGCAGCTGATAGAGCTTCAGGCCGAGACCGTAGAATGGAGCTTCCCACCAGTCGTAGTTGGGCACGACGAAGGCAAGATCGTGCACCAGGTGAGGCGCATTTTGCAGAAGCAGTCCGCGCTCCTTGAGCGCTTCCATGACCAGGCCGATATTGCCCTGTTCCAGATAGCGCACGCCACCGTGTGCCAGCTTGGTGCTGCGACTGGAGGTGCCCTTGCCGAAGTCGCTCTGCTCAAGCAGCAGCACGTCGTAGCCGCGCGACGCGGCATCGATGGCAACGCCCACGCCCGTCGCTCCGCCGCCGACGACAATTATGTCCCAAGCTTTGGGATGCGCTTCGATACGGCGCCACATGTCAGTTCGATTCATAGTTGCTCTCTTTGCAGTGGAGCGCCGGGCGTCCCCGCCCGGCCAGACGGGCGAGACGCCCGCCGCTCCGCCGTATAACTCATCTCGGTCACTGTACCAGCTTGATAATCGCAGCGCCGATGCCGCCGGCGATCAACGGGCCCACAATCGGCACGAGCGCGTATCCCCAATCTGAATTCCCCTTGTCGCTGATGGGCAAAACGGCGTGAGCGACGCGCGGACCAAAGTCACGGGCTGGGTTCATCGCGTACCCGGTCGGCCCGCCGAGACTCAGCCCGAGCGCCCACACCAGGACTCCCCACAACCACGGACCGAATCCAGCCGGAAGCCCGGTGGTTGACACGGCCTTGCTCCCGAAACTGAAGCCGACCACAATCAAACACGTGGTGGCAATAATCTCGGTCAACAGATTTGCCGGAAGTTTGCGGATAGCCGGTGTGGTACAGAAAATCGCCAGCTTCGCCTCCGCGTCAGGAGTTACTTTCCAGTGGGGCAGATAAGTCATCCAGACGAGAACAGCACCGGCGAAGGCTCCCAGGATTTGCGCGGTCCAGAAGAGCCCGACGTTCGACCAGTTTCTCGACAGCAGGGCCACCGCCAATGTGATCGCCGGATTAATGTGGGCGCCTGGGCTGCCGAAAGCGATGGCCGTAAAGATGCCCGCGACCACGGCCAAGCCCCATGCGGTTGCGATGACGATCCATCCGGAGTTTTCGCCTTTCGATTTCTTCAGGAGAACATTGGCGACGACGCCGTCGCCCAGCAAGATCAAAACCAGCGTACCCATGAATTCGCCTAAGAACGGTCCATGCATTTGTGTGGATCTCCTTCTTCATTTTTTCGATGGAGAGCCGGGCCTTCCCTGCACTTACGGTGATTCCACCCAGTCGAACGAGCGCGTTACCGCCTTCTTCCAGAAGCGATAAAGCCGCTCGCGAGATTCTTCATCCATCTCCGTCTCCCACATCCGATCGACCGACCAGTTGGCGACCAGATCGTCGGTATCCTTAAAGAAGCCGACTGCCAGTCCGGCAGCGTAGGCAGCGCCCAGCGCAGTCGTCTCCTTTATCATCGGACGCACCACCGGTTTGGCGAGAATGTCGGACTGGAATTGCATCAGCAGATCGTTCATCACCATACCGCCGTCGGTGCGCAGGACATCGAGCGTAATACCGGAGTCATTAGCCATAGCGTCGACCACCTCGCGGACCTGGAACGCGGTCGCTTCGAGCACGGCGCGGGCGATGTGTCCTTTGTTCACAAAGCGGGTCAAGCCGGCAATCACACCGCGCGCGTCGTCCTTCCAGTACGGCGCATACAAGCCGGAGAAGGCGGGAACGAAGTAGACGCCGCCGTTATCATTTACGGTGCGGGCGAGCGCCTCAATGTCTGAACTCTTTTCAATGAGTCCGAGATTGTCGCGGAGCCATTGCACCAGGGCGCCAGTAATCGCGATGCTCCCTTCCAGCGCATAACATGCCGGCTGTGCGCCGAACTTGTAGGCCAGCGTGGTCAGCAGGCCAAAGTTCGAGAGCACTGCTTTTTCCCCAGTGTTCATCAGCATGAAGCAGCCGGTGCCGTAGGTGTTCTTCGCTTCTCCCGGCTTGAAGCACGCCTGTCCGACGAGGGCGGCTTGCTGATCGCCGAGATCGCCGGCAATCGCGACTCCCGCAACGGCCGGCAGCTGCACGGAGCCGTACACTTCGCTGCTCGAAACTATCTTCGGCAGCATCTCAATCGGAATGCCGAAGTCTTTCAATATTTCTCGATCCCACTGCAGCGTGTTGAGGTTCATCAGTTGCGTGCGGCTGGCATTGGTCACGTCGGTCACGTGGACGCCGCCATGCGTTCCGCCGGTGAGATGCCAGATCAGAAAAGTATCGATATTGCCAAACAGCAGATCGCCGGCTTCGGCTTGCGCGCGCGCGCCCGCAACATTTTCGAGAATCCAGCGAATCTTGAGGCCGCTGAAATAAGTGGCGAGCGGGAGGCCAGTCCTGGCGCGATAGCGATGCTGTCCGCCATGCGCCGCGAACTCGGCGACCGCGGGAGCCACGCGCGTGTCCTGCCAGACGATCGCGTTGTAAACGGGCTCACCACTTTTCCGGTGCCAGACCACAGTGGTCTCGCGCTGGTTAGTGATCCCGATCGCGGCCAGATCTTCCGGCCGCAGGCCGCGAGCGTCCATCGCTTCCTGGATGACACCATCCGTACGCCGCCAAATTTCTTCGGGATCGTGCTCGACCCATCCCGGCTTGGGATAGATCTGCTCGTGCTCTCTTTGAGCGGTGCTCACGATGCGTCCGGAACGATCGAACACGATGAAGCGCGAGCTGGTCGTTCCCTGGTCAATAGCGCCAATATAGCTTGCCATCGTTCGCTTCCTCTCTGGTCAGCGCACAAGCAAGACTCTTACAAGTACCCGTAATGATAATTAAAATCTAAGGCCTTGGGGTATACAATCGCGCTGATTTTCGGTGTCCAGACAGAGCTTCCGGCGCCGAGCCGGCACCGCGTGGTTGATGCGGATTCATAAAAGCGGAGGTCGTATGCGAGGGCCAATTCTATCGTTCGTCTGCTTGGTCTTCCTCTGTTCACGCGGCTTGGTCTGTCAAGAAAAGACTCACGCACCCGCCCCCATGTTGCCGGTTGACGCAAAGTCATTGGCCATGACTCCGCCGATGGGATGGAATAGTTGGGATGGTTACGGGACGACGATTGACGAGGCCCAGGTTAGAGCAAATGCACAGTGGATGGCCGAACATCTGAAAGCCTTCGGCTGGCAGTACGTGGTCGTCGACATGGAGTGGTTTGTGGCGAATCCTACGGCGGAGGGCAACTCCAGAACTTTCCAGTACAGCCTCGACAAGTATGGCCGTTACATGCCAGCGGTGAACCGGTTTCCGTCTGCCGCGAACGATGCCGGTTTCAAACCTTTAGCGGACTATGTTCATGCGCTCGGGCTTCGTTTTGGAATTCACATTCTGCGCGGCATTCCCAAACAAGCTGTAGTCAACAAAATCCCGATTGCCGATTCGTCCTTCACGGCCGCAGACGGCGCGGATTCCTCCGACACCTGTCCCTGGAACTTCGACAATTTTGGCACGAACCTGGCCCAACCGGCAGCTCAAGCCTATTACGACTCCATTGCGAGGATGTATGCGGCATGGGGAGTCGATCTGATCAAAGTAGACTGCATCAGCAGCCATCCCTACAACGGCGATGACATTCGAATGATCAGACAGGCCTTGGACAAAGCCGGGAGGCCGGTTGTGCTAAGCCTTTCCCCTGGGCCAGCGCCGTTGGAAAAGCTGGACGAGATGCGGAAGTATGCGCAAATGTGGAGGATTTCCGATGACATTTGGGATATCTGGCACAACGATGGCCCTTACCCCAAGGGGCTCGGCGATCAGTTTGACAACGCTGCCAAGTGGGCCGGGAAGGCCGAGCCGGGGCATTGGTCCGACGCGGACATGCTTCCACTAGGGCGTCTGGGACCGTCTGCCGGCTGGGGTGAGCCGCGCGATACGAGACTTACTCGCGATGAACAGCGAATGTTGATGACCCTCTGGGCGATCTTTCCCTCTCCTCTTATGGTTGGCGGCGAATTGCCCTCGGCGGACGCATGGACGTTATCGTTGCTCACAAATCCCGAGGTCATCGCCGTGGACCAGCACTCGACCGGGAACCATCGGGTGATCAATACCGACAAGGCGGTGGTCTGGCTGGCGCAGACTGGATCGGGGGACGGTAAGCACGATGGTCAGAACGAAGATCGCTACCTGGCCGTGTTCAATATCAGTGAATCCAACGCAACCCTGCGGTATGAATGGAAGGATGTGGGGCTGGCGGGAAAGATATATAAGATGCGCGATCTTTGGGCGCGCCAGGATCTGGATTCCGCCTCCTACCTGTCGGTGACACTGCCGCCCCATGGGAGCGTCCTGTATCGCCTGTCACCGGTGAATGCCAGCCATCCATAAACAGGCCTTTGGCCTTGAATTCCGAAGGCGCTAAGTCCGCCGTGGAGAACTAAGGTAATAGTTACTAACAACCCAGTTGCAAACAGTCATCGAAAACAAAATTCGACTATTAGTTGACCGGTAAGTGTTGCCGAATCTGCGGGTAAACACGAAGCAGCCGCGGGCTCTTGCGATGCCACAAACTGCCTGCTGCCAGCCCATTCTGGGTTGATAGCTGATAGCAAGTAACTTTCCAGGGCTAAATAGTTACTCTTACCAAGAGGCCACGTGCCCCCACGAGATGGGCCATGTACTCTCGTGTGTCCTGGAATTAGTCTCATCTTACCGAATCAACTAAGTAGCGGAGACAAGATGAGATTCCTCCTCTCGATTCTTTTACTGAGCGTTGCCGTGCAGGCACAAAGTTTCACGGCGAGCAGCAGTTCGTCGCTCCCCGATGCGCCCAGCCAACGTCCTTTCTGGACGGTCGAGAACAAGATGAACTTCAGTATCCTGGCGGGACTGGTCGCCGCCGATGCCATTACCACTCAACGGGGTCTGAACCAAGGGCTCCGCGAAGTCAATCCCATCATGCGCCCCTTCGTGACACGTGGTGCGGCCGGAGAGGCTGCAGGGTCGGCTTTAGGCTTTGGCGCAGGAGTTGGAGTCGTGTACATGCTGCACCGGACCCACCACTACAAAGCAGAACGCATCACGATGAGAATGTTCGTTGCCGGTGAAGCTGGATTCGTCGCCAACAACATCGTTGCGATTCGCTGAGAATATTCACTAAGAATAAAAAAGCAAGCGCATCGCGCCCCCGGACGCCCGGTTCGGGTTCTGAATTCCCGATTTCGTGGGGCGAACCCGCGGCCACGTTATAATTCCATTCTGGAAGACGATCGATCATTGATCGTTGTACTACTTTGGAATCCGCGGCCCGCTTTCGCGAATCTTTATACCGTAAGGAGTCTGCATGGCCATTCAGAAGACGGACAAAATCTGGCACAACGGCAAATTCATCGACTGGGACCACGCCACGCTCCACGTGATGTCTCACGTCGTGCATTACGGTTCTTCGGTGTTTGAAGGCATTCGTTGCTATGCGCTGCCCAGCGGCCCGGCGATTTTTCGCGCCGCCGAACACATGCAGCGCCTCATCGACTCGGCCCGCATTTATCGCATCGACGTCCCCTTCACCCGCGACGAGATCGTGCGCGCCATGGTCGAACTGGTGACCCAGAACGGCGTGTGGCCGTGCTACATACGCCCCATTGTTCTCCGCGGATACGGCGAGGCGGGGGTCAATCCCTTCAACTGCCCCACCGAAGTGTATATAGCCAATTATGCGTGGGGAAAATATTTGGGGACGGACGCGAATGAGGGAGTGGACGTCTGCATTTCTTCGTGGACGCGAATCGCGCCTAATACTCTGCCCGCTATGGCCAAAGCGGGAGCGAACTACATGAACTCGCAGCTCATCAAGATGGAAGCCATCGTCAACGGCTACTCCGAAGGCATCGCGCTGGATGTGAACGGCTATGTCAGCGAAGGCTCGGGCGAGAATCTGTTCGTCGTCCGCAACGGCGTGTTGCACACGGCGCCGCTGGGGAACTCCGTGCTTCCCGGGATCACCCGCGACTCAGTGCTGCAGATCGCGCGCGACCTCGGCATCAAGATCGTGGAGCAGCAGATTCCGCGTGAGTCCTTGTACATTGCGGATGAAGTTTTCTTTACCGGCACCGCCGCCGAGATCACGCCCATTCGCTCGGTCGACAAAATCGCTGTGGGCAAGGGCAAGATCGGCCCCATGACCAAATCTCTGCAGGCGGAGTTCTACGCCATTGTTCGCGGCGAGAAGGCGGACCGCTATGAATGGCTGACTTCAGTTCCGGTGGGAGCGAAGCAACCGGTCGGGGTTTGACAAGCAATAGAGGAAGCCCAAAACCGGTGCCGATTTAGCGGCGTGTTTGCCGGTAGGCTTCGATCTCTTGCTTCACAATCTTCAGAGCGCCCTTGCCCCACAGATTTGCGGGCTCGATGTCGTCGTGGGTGTTGGCGTCGAATCCCTCGTCGGGCGGGCCGAATTCATTGAATTGGTGAACGATCAAAAAGATGGGATCGAGCTGTTTCGCATAGGTCATGAAGGCAGCGAAAGTAGCGTAGGTTCCCTCGCTTCCGAAACGGAGTGCGTCGTCGGGACAGTAGGGCAGCGTGTTTGGATTGGGGCAACCCCATCCATCCTGCCCGGCGGTGGCAATGGACGCGGTAAAGTTCTCGACTCGCGAACCGGCCTGATTGTAGGAAGGGTAGTACGGACATAACGGTTCGGTGCAGGAAGTATTGAGCCGATCGACCCAACTCCAGAATCCATAGGCAGGACTAATTTCCACCGGCCCGTCGGGCGTGCCCTGTGTTGCCCACAGATCGGGCTGGCTGTCGAGGTATCCGGCCATCAGCTTGAAGGTATATTTCTCGCCAATCTCGGGATGGTGTTGCAAAAACTGCTCGATTCGAAACCAGAGAGGATGATCGGCAGGGTTGGGATCCTGGGCTGCGCCCACAAAAATCAGCATGAGGGGCTTGCCTGCGTAAATCACGTTCAGATCGGGATAGCGCCGCAAACGCGCGCCGAAGTATTCCACTTCTTTTTCGAACGCCGTTTTCCCGTCCTGATCCTTGTACAAAACATTGTTGTCGATGCCGCCAAGCAGGGGAATCAGCTTGAGCCGGGTTCCGAGCGCCGTCCATGCGGGATATAGATTGCCTGTGTTGTTGCGGATGGTCTGGTTGTAAGAGCGGAAGGATGGCGAGCAGTTGCGGACATATTTCTTGACGAACCACTCGCTATTGAAGATGCAGCTCACGTTATTCGTTACTTCGCTAATGGCCGCGTCAACTCCCATGTATTCCAGCCATGCGACGTGCTGTTTGATGACAGCCGGATCGGCGCTGTCATAGCCTCCTCCGACCACCTGCATGTCCGCCGACTGCAGCAGCGGCATAGCCGAGAAGCCTTGGAAGGTCACGGCGTGGGGGCCGAACCAGGCCTCATACTCCATGACTACGATGCGGCTGTTACTGTCCACAACTAAGGGGCCAGCGGACGAGGCGGACGCAAGTGAGCTCGCGAGGAGAAGAGCTAGGGTTAGCGAAAGACGAGTCACCAGTACAGTATGACGCTGCATACAAAACAATGAAACCCTTATCGCAAGGGGAAGTTTCGGCGCTGATCGGGAGAATGCCTGGCGTCGGTCAATAGGATAAATTCGGCGTTTGCGCTTCCTGTTCCCTTGAACTATATTTAGGCGCGCCTGATCGCAGGCGACCATGTTTTTTCGTTAATCCCCAACCTGAAGGAGAAATGTTATGTCTGGCCCCACACCCGATTTTGTCCTGGGCTATCGTGCCATGATGCTTGATGGCCTGGCCCGTGAAGTTGAAATTACCAAGAGAGTTTTGGCGGCCGTCCCTGAGGGGAAAAGAGACTACCGGCCGGATCCACACGCGCGCACGGCCTGGGAACTGGCCTGGCATATCGCGAACACCGACGTCCAGTTTATGGACGGAATCGCGGATCTGAAGTTCACCATGGCCAATCCGGCGGAGGCAGACAAGCCTAAGACGGTCGCCGAGTTGGTGGATTGGTACGACCGCAACATGAAGCGTGGGGCGGATGGGATTCGCGCTCTGTCGGCGGAACAGTTGGCGACGCCGGTTAATTTTATGGGCGTCTTCGATTTGCCGGCGGCGTTCTATCTGGCGTTCCTGAACAATCACAGTATTCATCATCGAGGCGAGTTGGTGACATATCTGCGTCCGATGGGGTCGAAGGTGCCTTCGATTTATGGAGGGAGTTACGACGAGCCGTTTCAGGCGGCGGCGTAAAGCGAAGCTGGCCGCTGCGAACGGGGCGGGGCTCCGTTCAGGGCGACAAATCTGGAAGCGGGTCGGAAGGTCGCAGCCCATCGCCGGACCTGCAGCCAATGGCCCGCGGTTCGTGGCCAATGGTCTCGTTACTTCCGTCATCTCGTGTGCTTCGGCGGTTCGGGTCATGATAGGGACTGTAGCTGGAGTCCCGCCTGCATGAATATCGACGACCTGCTCCGTATCGCGATGGAGCGCCGCGCTTCCGACTTGCATTTGAAGGTGGGGAACTATCCTCACCTGCGCATTGATGGCGATCTGGTGCCCTTGACCGACCAGGCGCGTGTGTCTGCCGAAGACATGTTGAACATGGCGTTCAGCATGATGTCTGCTCGGCAAAAGCAAAAATTTAAAGAGACCACGGAAATCGACATGGCCTATGGCGTCGCGGGCCTGGGACGCTTCCGTGTGAACGTATTTCAGCAACGCGGCAATGTGGGGCTGGTGCTGCGCGTCATTCCGACGAAGATCCGGGCGCTGGACGAGCTGTTTCTGCCGAAAGTGGTGGAGCAGATCTGCGACATGCCGCGCGGACTGGTGCTGGTGACGGGGGTGACGGGCTCGGGCAAATCGACGACGTTGGCGGCCATGGTGGACCGTATTAACTCGACTCGCGCCGAGCACATTATTACCATCGAAGACCCCATCGAATTTCTGCATCGCGACAAAAAAGGATACGTGAACCAGCGCGAAGTGGAAGTGGATACGCCCTCGTTCTCGGCGGCGCTGCGCGCTTCTCTGCGTCAGGATCCGGATGTGATTCTGGTGGGCGAAATGCGCGATTTGGAAACGATCGGAACGGCGCTGCACGCGGCCGAAACCGGCCACATGGTTTTCTCCACGCTGCACACGCTGGATGCGGTTGAAAGCGTCAACCGGATCATTGCAATTTTTCCGCCGCCGGAACAGAAACAGATACGGTTGCAGTTGGCAGCAGTGTTGCGCGCCATCGTCAGCCAGCGCCTGGTGCGGCGGTCGGACACCGAGGGCCGAGTGCCGGCGGTGGAAGTCATGGTGACGACGGCCTACATACGGGAATGCATTCTGGTGCCGGAGAAGACGCGCGCCATCCGCGAAGCAATTTCCGCGGGCACGTCGCAGTACGGCATGCAGACCTTCGACCAGTCGCTCTGGGACTTATTCCAGGCGGGGCTGGTGAATTACGAGACTGCCCTGGAGAGCGCGTCGAACGCGGATGAATTCAAGCTGCGGATGCAGGGTATTGCGTCCACGGCGGACATCTCGCGGCAGTCGATGCAGTCGGCGGGGTTTGGACGCTGAAGGTTGCGGATGGAGATTGGGTTTGTCCTGCTGAAGGCTGTTGCTTCTGAAATTTGTTCCTCCTGAGCCTTGGGCGCGCTTCGGCGCGCCCTTTTTTGTCAGTGAAGGTTTACAGCGGCTTCGACATTCGGACGAGGTGTACAGGGATTCTGGCGATTTGATCTGCCGGAAAGGGTAAGGCGCCGTTTTCGACATAGCCAAATCGCTGGTAGTAGGCGGGCAGTTCCTGGCGCACATTCACGAAGGTGAGATCCATGAACCGGCATCCGGCGGAGCGGCAGTGCTGTTCGGCGGCGGCGATCAGGCGAGTTCCGATTCCGGAGCGCTGACGTTGCGGATCGACGGCCAGTAGCCCGAAGTAACCTCGTTCGCCGCGAATCTCGGCGTAGACGCAACCCCGCAGCACTCCATCTTCGAACAGCATGAGGAACGTTCCTTTCTGAAGAAGGGCGCCAACTTTCTCAGGGTTGGTGCGATCGGCATCAATAAAGAAACGCTCGGAGCGAAAGGCAGCGTTCACCAGGCACGCGATGGCGGGCGCGTCGGCGGGTTCGGCGATACGCATCTGCGGAGAAGTTGGCAACGGGTGGATTTTACTTCAGGTGCAGGGGCTTTGAAATGGGCTGGGGCTTATGTGAGCCGATTTGCGCCCGGCTCGGACGGGCGAAACGCCCATTTCCACCGAGGCTCAGTTGGGTTTACGAAACTTACTGTCGGCTAGATAGCGGAGCATGATGGCGTCCGTGGCGTTTTGGAATTGCTGCTCGATTTCAGGGACTGGCGCAGGGGCGTCGTGGCGCAGGGTCTCGCGGAATTTCTCACCCATTTCGGAATCGCTGGTGACGACCTGCATGTAGAACCAGAGGAAGTGGCGCATCTGGTCGAGGGCGGACTTGAGGGACTGGATGGACTCCATTTCGGGGGGATCGGCGAGGGCTTCCATGAGCTCGGGGTCGTTGGGGGCCTGCATGGCGGCGCAGTTGAGTTCGCGCTGGATCGCGCGCAGGTCGTCCGTGACGCGCAAAATGCGGAGATGAATATCTTCCATGCTTTCCCGGTGCTCGCGATCCATATGGTCCTTTCGGTCCTGACCAAGGGTTGCCGATTAGTGCGTCCTAACCAAGATCGCATCTCGGAGCGTTGGGGGGGAAGGTTCCCCGTGTGCATGAGCTTCGGTAATTGAAGTTACTTTCGGTCGAAAGCGGGGCGGGGCAGGCGATTTCAAGCGCTCTTGCGGGTTACTTTATGGGACAGGTTCAGTCCGGCGGAACGGATTTCGGGGACACCGACGATGCGCAGGCCCTGGACCGGCGATTCCACGGCCTCAACGAGCGCCAGGATCAGTTGGTCGAGAGTCACCAGACCGAGGCGCAGGCCGGCGGGGCGCGTGAACGGGAGCCACTCGCACATCTTGTAGAAGGGCAGCAGCGCGTAGGGCCAGCGGTGGCCTGGTCCGAGGACGTACCAGGGGCGGAGGATGGTGGAATTGAGACGGCGTTTCTGGATCATCTGTTCGCATTCGGCGCGGACGGCGACGTAGTCCTTCATAAAGGGAGCCGGGTGGGCGACGCTGAGATAGATGAAATGATGGACGCCGAGTTCGGAGCAAGCGTCGACAGCCTCGCGGGCCGAGACCAGGTCAACGGCGCGAAACGCAGCGGCTTTCGCCAGCGACGGATGAGGGACGCCGACTAAATGGATGAAAGTGTCGGCGGGGCGAATGAGTTGGCGGTAACTGTTGGCGTCGAGCGCATTGCCGGACACGACTTCGCATTCGGCGGGCAGCTTGGCTTTTGTGCTGGGGCGGGCCAGCGCCCGAACCCGATGGCCGCGCTCGAGTAGAACAGGAATGAGACTGCTGCCGATATAGCCGGTTCCTCCGGTGATGAAGACGCGCCGGGAGTTGGACGACTTGGGCAGGGACTTGACCTTCAGCAAGAGCCGGATGTCGGAAATGGATGCAGCCACAGCGTTCGTACGCTCCTGGGGGCCGTTTCGGATTGCCGACGCACAGCCACAATTACGGCCCGTGAAGAAGTTTAATCCATGAGAAGGGCCGGGTGTGGTACAAACGGTTTCGCAATGACATCACCGCAAACTGGCCTGGTGCGGGCCATTGGGCGTTGGAGCCTGGCCGCACTGGCGGTGAATTCGATTATCGGGAGCGGCATTTTTGGCTTGCCGGCCACGGTGGCTGGGCTGCTCGGCAAACGCAGCGTGGTGGCCGTGTTGATTGCGGGGGCTGCGATGGGCGTCATTATGGCCTGCTTCGCCGAGGTGGCCTCGCAGTTTTCCGAGGCGGGCGGACCTTATTTGTACGCGCGTGCGGCGTTCGGCCGACTGACAGGGATTCTGGTTGGCTGGATGCTCTACCTGGCGCAGACGGCGGCTCCGGCGGCGAATGCGAATCTGTTTGTCATTTATCTGGCGGAATTCTGGCCGGCGGCGAAAGAGCCGTGGCCGCGCTTTGTCGTTCTGACGTTGCTGGTGGTAGTGCTGGCGGCGATCAATGCTCGCGGTGCGCGGCAAGGCACGGCGGTGAGCAACATCTTCACCGTGGCGAAAATTCTGCCCTTGCTGATGGTGGTATCGGCCGGAGCTGCGGTTACGATCATCCACCCGGCGCCATGGGGAGCGACCGTGCCGATGCCGGTAAGCGCGTGGATGAAGGCGATGGTATTGCTGATCTTCGCTTACGGTGGATTTGAATCGGCGCTCGCGCCCATGAGCGAGGCGAAGAATCCGGCGCGGGACGCCGGGTTTGCGCTGTTGGTGGCACTCATCGCCTGCACCGTGATTTATGCGTTGGTGCAATGGGTGGTCGTGGGAGTGCTCGGGCCGGGGTCGACTACGGATCGTCCGCTGGCAGAAGTGGCGCGCATTACGATGGGCAATCGGGGCGCGGCGCTGGTGGCAATCGGGGCGCTGGTTTCGGTGTACGGTTATCTGAGCGCCAAACTGCTGGGAATGCCGCGCGTCACTTTTGCGCTGGCGAAAGGCGGCGATCTGCCAGAAATGTTTGCCGCGGTCAGCCCCAGATTTCACACGCCCTGGTTTTCGATTCTGTTCTATGCGGCGGCAGTGTGGGGGCTGGCGATGGTTGGGAGCTTTACCTGGAATGTGACGCTGTCGGTGGTCGCGCGGCTCTTTTATTATGCCCTGGTGTGCGCGGCGGTGATCGCTCTGCGGCGAAAGCAGCCGCTGGCCGCCGGTTTTCGGCTGCCTGGAAGGCCGGTGCTGGCCGTGCTGGGGGTCGCCATCGCCGTAGCACTGGCAACGCAGGTGGATTTGAGTAAGTCGGTGATCCTGGGGGCGACGGTTGCGGCGGCTTTGCTGAACTGGCTGTGGGCGCGGAGGACGCGAGTTTCGGAGTAAGCCGATTGTAAGCTCGCGCCGATTTCTGCTTAGTGGAGGGATCTTGAAAAAGTTTCATCTGACTTGTTTGATCTTTGTTACTTGTGTCTTCTGTCTGGCGCAGCGCGAACCCGTGCTCAAGCAGATTGATTTGCCGCATCCCTACTATTTCAGGGAAATGTATCTGCCGCAACTGACGACAGGGCCGAGCGCGGCTGCCTGGTCGCCGGACTCATACAGTCTCATATATTCCATGGCGGGCTCGTTGTGGCGGCAGGAACTGCGCAGCGCGAAGGCGGAGCAGCTTACCAGCGGACCGGGCTACGACTATCAGCCCGATTGGTCGAGAAATGATGATGGGCGGTGGGTGGTGTTTGCGCGCTACGATCACGATGCTGTCGAGTTATGGTCGCTGGATCTGCGTGACGGGCAGACACGGAAGATGACTTTCGGAGGCGCGGTGAACGTGGAACCGCGATTTTCGCCGGACGGGAAGCGGTTGGCGTTTGTGTCGACGTCTTATAAGGGACACTTTCATATCTTTGTCGGCCAATTCGACGACGGGTTACTCCGCGACGTGGTGCAGCTTACTCCGGAGAATGTCAGCTCGCTACCCCGTTATTACTACAGCAAGGTGGATCACGAGATTAGTCCGGTATGGACGCAGGACGGATCGGAGATTCTCTACGTGTCGAACCGGGGACACATTCACGGCACGGGCGGATTCTGGAGGGTTAAGGCGGAGCCGGGGGCCGAGGCGCGTGAGATCCATTATGAGGAGACGAACTGGAAGGCTCGTCCGGACTTCTCGCCGGATGGGAAGCGCATGGTGTATGCGTCGTATCTGGGGCAGAGTTGGCATCAATTGTGGGTCATGCCGTCGGTGGGTGGAGACGCGTTTCCGATTTCTTATGGCGCTTATGACAACGTGAATCCGCGGTGGTCGCCGGACGGAACGAAGATTGCGTTTATCTCCAATCGTGGCGGGAATACGTCGCTGTGGGTACAGACGATTCCGGGTGGGGAGCAGACGGAGGTAGTGGCGCGCGAACGGAAATACTTGAAGCCCATGGGGTGGATTTCGCTAAAGGTCGTGGATGATTTGACTTTGCAAAACCCAGTAGCAGCACGAGTTTTCGTGGCCGACGCGGACGGCTTGGCCTATGCTCCCGATGACGCATGGGTGTATGCCGACGACAACTTTGATCGCGCGGAGCGGCCGTTCGAAGCACACTACTTCGACACCTCAGGTGTGTCTGAGATTGCGGTGCCCGCAGGCGAGGTCGAAGTGGATGTTATGCGCGGATTCGAGAATCATTTTGAGCGGCGTAAGGTGGAGGTGAAGGCCGATAGCGTTGCGCAACTCACGGTCCGGATGGTGCCGCTTTTTGTCGCAGTGGATGCGATTTCGAATTGGGTGAGCGGCGATGTTCACACGCACATGAACTACGGGGGCACCTATAGGAATACGCCGGCGCATCTGGTGGAGCAGGCAGCGGCGGAAAATTTGGCGATCGTGGAAGATCTGGTAGTCAACAAAGAGCAGCGCATTCCTGACATGGCTTATTTCTCGCCGCAACTCGACTCGGCTTCGACTGCGGATCACTTGCTGCTGCACGGGCAAGAGTTTCACACGAGTTACTGGGGACACCTCGGATTGCTGAACCTTACTAAGAACTTCATTCTTCCGGGATATGCGGCGTACCCCAACACGGCGGCGGCCAGCCTTTATCCGGCAAATGCGAACGTAGCTGATATGGCGCATGAACAGGGCGCATTGGTGGGATATGTGCATCCGTTCGACAGCTTCCCGGATCCGGCGAAGGACGTTTCTCTTACTTCCGAGTTACCCGCGGACGTGGCGCTCGGTAAGGTGGATTACATCGAAGTGCTTGGTTTTTCCGATCATAAGTCGACGGCTGAGGTTTGGTACAAGCTGCTGAATTGCGGTTTTCGCTTGCCCACGGCTGCGGGGACGGATTTCATGGGGAACTACGCGTCGCTGCGCGGGCCGGTGGGCCTGAATCGAGTCTATGCCCAAGTGAAGCCCGGTCCGCTGAAGATAGACCCTTGGCTGGAGGCGATCAAGGCGGGACGCACCTTCGCCACAAACGGCCCCCTGCTGCGGTTCTCGCTGGGCGGACAAGGCATCGGCGGCGAAGTGCAACTCGCAGGCAACAGCGATAAGAAACATGAGGTGCCGTTTTCTGCCGAGCTTGCTTCGATCGTTCCGGTCGATCATCTTCAGATTGTCTGTAACGGCAAGGTAGCTCGGGAGCTTGCTCTTGATCGCGACCGCAAATCCACGCGCGTTAACGGTTCGATCCCGCTTGAAGCTAGCGGGTGGTGCGTTTTGCGCGCTTTCAGCGACCAGGCGGAGTATCCGATTCTTGACTTGTATCCTTATGCCACGACTAGCCCGGTGTATGTAAGCGTGGCGGGTGCGCCGGTGCACAGTGCGGCAGACGCGGCTTACTTTGTGGCGTGGGTTGACCGGCTCATTTCGCAGGCTCGGAGCGATACTTCGTGGAACACGGAGGCGGAGAAAGAGTCGGTGCTGTCGACGCTGCGGGGAGCTAGAGAGAAGTATGTGAAGATGGTGGAGTAAGCGAGAGCGCTTCAGGAACCAAACTTCATGCGCATTATTATTGCGGGCGGCGGCACGGGCGGGCACGTAATCCCGGCGCTGGCCATTGCTCAACAGCTCAAGAAGCAGTTTGAGGCCGAGGTTCTTTTCATTGGGACAGCTCGTGGAATTGAGACGCGGCTGGTGCCGCAGGCAGGGTTTCCTCTGGAGTTGATTCAGGTCGGCGCGCTGAAAAATGTTAGCCTGATGACGCGAGCGAAGACGATGTTCGATCTGCCGCGTGCGATCGCGGCTTCTTCGCGGATGCTTTCGGAGTTCGATCCCGAAGTTGTGATTGGCGTGGGAGGCTATGCTTCGGGACCGGCGATGGTGGCTGCGATTCGACGGCGGCTTCCTACACTGGCCTTTGAGCCTAACGTCGTGCCGGGGTTTGCTAATCGCATGATCGCGCGGTGGGTTTCCGCGGCGGCGGTGCACTTTGAAGAAACTTGCCGGTATTTTCCGCACTGCCGGGTGACGGGCGTTCCGGTGCGGGCGGCGTTCTTTTCTGTTTCTCCTAAGACTGGGGGCGCGCCCACGCTGCTGGTTTTTGGAGGCAGTCAGGGGGCGCGGGCCATCAATCAGGCGATGATCGAGTCACTGGCGGGTTTGCGCGCCAAGGTTCCCGAGATCCACGTCATTCACCAGACGGGGCAGCGTGACTATGACCATGTGCTGGCGGCTTATCAGCGGTCGGGCATTTCGGGCGAAGTCCACAAGTTCATTGACGATATGCCGGGCACGTTCGGGCGCGCCGATTTGCTGGTCTGCCGGTCTGGAGCGAGCACGGTTGGCGAGATTACCGCGGCGGGCAAGCCGGCCATTTTTGTGCCTTTCCCGGCCGCTGCCGACGATCATCAGAACGTGAATGCGCGGGCTTTGGAGCGAGTGGGCGCTGCGGTGGTGGTCGAAGAGAGTAATCTGGGCGCGGCCTACATGGTCGACACGATTGCGGCGTTGATCGGGGATTCGGTGCGGCTGCAGAGCATGTCGGCGGCGGCGAAATCGCTGGCGCATCCCAAGGCAGTCGAGGAAATCGCGGAGATGGTGAAACGGCTCGCAGACGGTGAGCACGACCTTTAACCGCAGAGTACGCTGAGTACGCAGAGAAGCTATGGGAAATGCTGGTTAAGTATTTCCTCCGCGATCTCTGCGACCTCTGCGTTAGATGGTCTATCATCGACCTTTATTTGGGGATTAGGGTTCCATGTTCGCCAAGATTCAGCGCATACATTTCGTGGGTATCGGCGGCATCGGCATGAGCGGGATTGCCGAGGTGTTGCTGAATCTTGGTTACCAAATTTCCGGCTCCGACTTGAAGAGTTCCGCGGTCACGCAACGGCTGGCTGCTTTGGGCGCGTCCATTTTCGAAGGCCACGCTGCCGCCAACATCGCGGGCGCGGATGTGGTCGTCACCAGTTCAGCGATCTCCGTCAATAATCCCGAGGTCCACGAAGCTCGGCGGCTACATATACCGGTGATTCAGCGCGCGGAGATGCTGGCCGAGCTCATGCGGCTGAAGTACGGCATCGCGATTGCCGGCATGCACGGGAAGACCACCACGACTTCGATGGTCGCGGCCGTCCTGGCGGCTGGCGGGCTCGATCCCACGGTTGTGGTCGGAGGGCGCGTGGACGCGATGGGTTCGAACGCGCGTCTCGGCAAGTCGCAATACCTGGTGGCCGAAGCGGACGAAAGCGACCGGTCGTTCCTGAAGCTTTCGCCGATTCTCTCGGTGGTTACGAACATCGACCGCGAGCACATGGATTGCTACCACGACATGCGCGACGTTCGCCGGACGTTTCTGGAATTTATGGAGCGCGTGCCGTTTTATGGCGTGGTCGTCGGCTGCAATGACGACGCAGTGCTGCGGCGTTTGTTGCCGCGCGTCCATCGCCGCGTGACGACGTATGGAACGAGCCGAGGGTCGGATTTCCTGATACGCATGGGAGCGTCGCCGGCGGGGTCGCCGCGGCTTGAGTCGGCGCTGGCTGCCGGAGAGCACGGCCCGCTCGTCCGTTTTCAGGTTGCTTACAAAGAGAAGGATCTTGGCGAGTTCACGCTGCACGTGCCGGGCGTGCACAACGTGCTGAACGCTACGGCGGCCATCGCGGTGGGCACGGCGCTCGACATCCCGGCGGAGCAGATCCGTTCGGGGCTGAACGGTTTTCGCGGAGTGGACCGACGCTTCCAGCTCAAGGGGAGGGTGGCGGGCGTTAGCGTGATCGACGATTACGGACATCACCCGACGGAAATCCGGGCCACGCTGGCCGGCGCTCGGCAGTGCGGATTTCGCCGCGTGCATGTGATCTTCCAGCCGCACCGCTTCACCCGCACTCGCGATCAGATGGATGAGTTCGCGACTGCTTTTGCCGACGCCGATACGCTTTGCCTGGTCGATATTTATCCGGCCAGCGAGAAGCCGATTGAAGGCGTCACGGCGGAGGCGCTGGCCGGGCGCATTGCCGGGGTAGGGAAGCGAAGCGTCGCATACGCTCGTTCTTTTGCGGACGCGGTCGCCAAGGTCGGCGCGCTCGCCCAACCGGGCGATATGGTGCTGACGCTGGGCGCGGGCAGCGTTTCGCAACTGGGTGCGATGATTTTAGAAAAGCTCGAGGGCAATAGCTAAGAGCCAAAAGCCAAAAGCTAACAGCCAAGGAACACGAACCAACTTGGCACTGTCTCAATTCGCGAAAAGCGGTTATAGTAATTTTGCTCAGCGGTTTTCTGTCGACAACTGAATCGAACCAGTGGCGCGGAAATCAAGTTCCACCGCGATAGAGGAAGAGTTGTATTCGCTTCCCGGCGTTTCTCGGCACGAGGCTCCCGAGCGTGAGCCCTTCGACGACGCACGGCTCGTCGATCTGGAAGCGGAGCAGGAATCCCCATTTCTGCGCGGGCAAAAACGCATCCCGGTCCGGCGCGGATCACTTCCCAAAAGAACCGCCATCCGTTTGAAGTGGGTCGTCTTGGCGCTCCTCGCTTTTGCGATTCTGGGAGCTGCCGCCGCGGGCCTCTACGATTACGGGAAACACTCGTGGCGTTTTCGCATCGAGTCCAGCGACCAGATCGAAGTCGCCGGCGCCGAGCACGTCGCGCATGCGCAGATCATGGAAGTGATGGGCGGAGATATCGGCCGCAACATTTTTTTCGTTCCGCTGGCGCAACGCCAACAGCAACTGGAGCAGATTCCGTGGGTGGAATCAGCAAGCGTGATGCGCTTCGTGCCCAATCGGCTGCGCATCGAGATTCATGAACGCACGCCGGTGGCGTTTGCCCGGATCGGCTCCCACATTTCGCTGATCGATGCCGGGGGCACGCTGATGGAACTGGCTCCGGGCGGCAAACACAAGTATTCGTTTGCGGTGATTGCGGGCATGAATGCTGGCGAGCCGCTCTCGACGCGCGCGGCGCGGATGAAGAATTACAACCAGTTGGTTCGCGAGCTCGATTCCGGCGGCGCGCATTATTCCCAGGAATTGAGCGAAGTGGATCTCAGCGACCCCGAGGATGTGAAAGTGCTGGCCGCCGACGCCAACGGCGAAGTTTTGGTGCACCTGGGCTCGGGGAATTACCTGCAACGCTACAAGACCTACGTGACCCATGTGCAGCAGTGGCGGCAGCAGTTCGACAAGCTGGAATCGGTGGACTTGCGCTACGACGGACAGATCATCGTGAATCCGGATCTCGAGGGGATGGCTCGGCAGCCGGTTCTGACGCCGGCGGCAGCGAAATCAGCGATGGCGGCGGGAGTGAAAACTGCGGCGATCGTGAACTACGAAAAATATGTAACGCATCCGGCGTCGGCAACTCCAGCGAAGAAGGACGCGAAGCTTAAGGCCGACGGCGGGGCGAAAGCCGCAATTACCCATGCTCTGGCTAAGCCAGCTCTAGCTAAACCAGCTCCGGCGAAACCAGCGCCGGTCAAACCAGCTCCAGTGAAGCAGGCGCCGACCAAACCGGTCCCAGTGAATCAAGCCGCGCCGAAGCCGAGTGGGAACGCGGCGCCAGTCGCTGCGACAAAAAATGCCTCCGCGTCGCATCCGGCTGCGCCGCTGTCGTCTGCATCACCGGCGTCCGGCGTCGTTACCACGGGCCAGAAGAAGCCGAGCGCCGGAATTCCGAAGGAGACTCCGCAGAACTAGCGATCATCATTATGCCGAGCATTATTTATGCCGAATCATGAGCCCAATTTCATCACCGCCATTGATGTAGGCAGCGCCAAGACTTCCGTGCTGGTGGCTGAACTGAGCGAGAACGGATTGCGTTATCGCGGCCACGGCATCAGCGAATCGCGTGGCCTGCGCAAGGGCGTGATCACCGAACTGGACAAGGCCGCCGGCAGCATTCAAAAGGCGGTGGAACATGCGGAAGACGTGGCCGGCATTCCCATCGAGCATGCGCTGATTGGCATTGCGGGCGCACACATCCGTGGGATGAACAGCCACGGGGGGATCAATTTCGGGGCGCGGTCGCGCGAGATTGCCCGCGATGAAATTCGTCAGGCCGTGGACAAGGCGCGCACCGTGCCACTTCCGGCCGATCGCGAAATTCTTCATTTGCTGCCGCAGGAGTTCATTCTCGACGACCAGCCCGGCGTGCAGGATCCCACGGGCATGATGTGCACGCGTCTCGAAGTCCGGGTGCACATCGTGACGGCTTCTTCGAGCGCGACGCAGAATCTGGTGACCGCGGTGAACCGGGCTGGCGTTCACGTGGATGACACCATCTTTGAGCCGCTGGCTTGTGCGGACTCGGTATTGCGGTCGGACGAACGCGAACTTGGCGTGTGCCTTGTCGATCTCGGCGCGGGGTCGTGCGACCTGATCGTTTTTCAGCAGGGTGCGGTTGCACATACGGCGGTCATTCCGATCGGCGGCGATCACTTTACCAGCGATCTTTCGGTCGGCATGTGCACGGGCCTGGCGGACGCGGAGACGCTCAAGAAAAACTTTGGCAACGCAGTGCCGACGCTGATTCCCGAGGGCAACGAAGTCGAAGTGCCGTCGGTGGGAGACCGGCCGTCGCGCATGATGTCACAGCGATTGGCCGGCGAGATTCTGGAGCCGCGCGCCCGCGAACTTTTCGAACTGCTGCGCGACAACCTGCGCCACGCCGGCGTTCTGGAGCACTGCATCGCAGGATTTGTGCTCAGCGGCGGAGCTTCGCGGTTGCCGGGGATTCTCGATGTGGCGGAATCGGTGCTGCGAAAAGCGGCGCGTCTGGCCTGGCCAACGCCGATAGCGAAGATGCCATCGTTTCTCGCCGAGCCGGAATTTGCGACGGTGTTGGGCATGGCGTATTACGGGCACCGCGCCCGCCTTGCCCGCGGCTTGCAGGAGCCGAGTTTTGGCTCGCGTATGAAAGCGATGTTCGCGGGGAAGGGCGCGTGATTTCTCGTAGAGACGCGGCTTGCCGCGTCTTCGCCCGCAGCGGAGACGGGGCAAGCCCCGTCTCTACAACTGACTATCGAGGTGAAGTATGAATGAAGACAACGGACTCCGCATCTGCTTCAACGAAGAAGCGCGCAACGATGCTCGCATCAAAGTCATCGGTGTTGGCGGCGGCGGCAATAACGCGGTCAATCGCATGATTGATTCGGGGATGGAACACATCGAATTCATTGTGGCCAACACCGACTTGCAGGCGCTGCGGATTTCGCGCGCCGCCACCAAGATTCAGCTCGGGGTGAAGCTGACGAACGGACTCGGCGCTGGTGCCAATCCCGAGATCGGCCGCAAAGCTGCGCTCGAAGATTCGGACAAAATCATCGAAGTGCTCGAAGGCGCGGATATGATTTTCGTCACCGCTGGGCTCGGTGGTGGCACCGGCACGGGCGCGGCGCCGATTATTGCCTCGCTGGCCAGCGAAATGGGAGCGCTGACCGTGGCCGTTGTTACCAAGCCTTTCGCCTTTGAAGGCAAACGCCGCATGCAGCAGGCGGAGCGCGGCATTGCCGAACTCATGGAGTCGGTCGATACCACCATCGTGATCCCTAATGAAAAGCTGCTTGCCGTCGCGGAGAACGCGGGCTTCTTCGAGTCCTTCCGCATCGCCGACGACATTCTTCGCCAAGGAGTGCAGGGCATTTCCGACATCATCACCATCCCGGGCATCATCAACCGCGACTTTGCCGACGTGAAGGCGATCATGGCGGGCATGGGTTATGCGGTGATGGGTACAGCCACCGCTTCTGGCGAGCGCCGGACCGTGGAAGCGGCTCAGCGTGCCATCGCATCGCCGCTGCTGGAGGCGGCCGCGATCGACGGAGCCCGCGGCATTCTCATCAACATCACGGGCTCGAATTCGCTGAAGCTGGCCGAAGTACAGCAGGCGTGCACGATTATTCAGGGCGCGGCCCACGAAGATGCCAACATTATTTTTGGCGCCGTGCTCGACGAGAAGATGAAGGACTCGGTCAAGATCACGGTGATCGCAACCGGCTTCAGAGAGGCCGAAATGCGTCGTCCGCGGCATCAAGAGAACTATGATCCGGTCATACTTTCGCGCCATGTTTCGCGCGATCGTTTCGACGAGCACGAGCCGGAAGCCGAACCAGTCTTTGTGCCCGAGCCTGCCTTCGAGCCCGATCCCGCGCCGGTAGCGTTTCAGGATTCGGTGCCAGGCAATGCGGGGCAGGCCGCCGTGATTTCGCTTGATGCCATGCGCTCGGCCGCTCCCAGCTATCAGGCGGAGGACCTCGACGTCCCGGCCTTCCTGCGGAAGCGCAGCGAAGTGATGTAAATTCCAAGTTTCAGAGTTTCAAGGTTTCAAGTCAAAGTTCAACGGCACGCGGTCTTTCCTTGAAACTTTGAAACCTTGCTACTCCACGACCACGGCGTATTAACCGGATTGCCGGACAAAGTGTGGAGCCTGGCTATGGGCAGGTGAGCTGCGCTGTGCCGGTGACCGTGCAGCCTTCTCCGCAGGCAGTCTGCGCCGGACAATTGTAAGTTCCGGGGCCAGTCAAGTTGTCCCACGCTCTGATCGTGTACGAACCCGATGCGCCGGTCAAACATTGCGCCACGCCTCTGGTTGTAACCGATACTTCAGTCGTGGGCACGTTGCCCTGACACGCGGCCCAATTCGCCGGCTGCGGAGTGACCGTGCGCGATGGATTAACGTAGAGGCCGGTGGCTGTGAACGGCACTTGGCCATCAAGATAAGTCTGTGCGTCGGCCGTTGCGGGGCTCACCGTGATGGATTGAAGTTGACTCTGTGAACCCGAGCCGCAAGACAGGGCAAAGGACGCAGCCAGAACCAGGGCGAGAAAAGAAAGGCCGAATTTAGACTTTTCCATAATTCCTCCTGAAAGACGTCAAATCCGGGGCCCGCTGATAAATATTAGGATGCGCCCGTTAGGATAAGCCGTCAAAAAATGTCGGCAAGGCGTGCGCTGTGAGGGTCGCCCGCGCTGACGGTACTTCAGCAATCGCAGCCTCCGCAAACTCTTGGATCGGCCGCTGGCAAGGATGTGCAAGCTGATGCACAATCCCCGCATCTTGCAAGGTAACAGGCCGATCAGATTACCAAGGTGCTATGTCTTTTCGCGAAGTCGCATTAAACGCAATTTATTCATATAGTTATCACCGATGTTCCGCAATGAGCGATTGCCTATTTTTGCGTTGCGCCGAAGCGCTCAAATCGCCTACTATCGGACAGTTGCACGAGATGTGCCTTCGGTGCGGTGATTTGGCCAGACTCTTGCATCTAATTTAACTAGGCCGACAGATGGACTAGCAGCAGAGTGGCCGAGTACCACCGGGGATGGCGAAAGTGAAGTTAAGGGCGGGGTTTCTTCGAGTCGTATTTTTCTTAGGGTTGGCAATGTTGCTGGAAGCGAGTGGCATCGCAGCCAGCGTCAACCCGCGCGCGCTCACGGCGCATGGTAAAGCTCGCGGGGTTACGGAAAATCAACATGCGAAGAAACGGATGCGAACCCTGGCGCGGAGCCGCGTCCCGCGCTCGCCGTATGCCGCCACGCATTATTCCGGCACGCGCTATTCCAGCACCCGCCGCCCGCGTTATTACGAGCGTTTCCACACCAGTTCGTTCGCATCGGATATCACCGAAGGTGACGTGACCGCCGGCGAAGATCCGGTTGTCCGCCAGGCCGCGGTCGATGCCTTGGGCAACATGAATGGCACTGTAGTCGCGATTGAGCCGACCAGCGGACGCGTCCTGGCCATGGTTAATCAGAAGCTCGCACTTTCAAGCGGAGCGCAGCCCTGCTCGACCATCAAACTTTCCGTCGCCCTCGCCGCACTGAGCGAAGGCGTGATCGACGAGGGAACTCAGGTTTCGCTCGGCGGTCGCAGCCGCATGAATCTCACCGAAGCGCTGGCGCATTCGAACAACGCCTACTTCGAAGCGGTCGGGCGCAAGCTGGGCTTCGAAAAGGTGCAGTACTACGCGCACCAGTTCGGACTCGGTGAACTCGCCGGCTATCACATTCCGGGCGAGGAACTGGGTACTTATCCGGAAGTGGAGATTTCCCCGAAACTCGGCGGCGTCAGCAAGATGTGCTCATTTGGCGAGGGCATCTCGATGACTCCGCTGCAACTGGGCGCGCTGGTGACGGCGATCTCAAACGGCGGTACGCTCTACTACCTGCAACATCCCACCAGCCCCGAGGCAGTCGCGGACTTCCAGCCGCGCGTCAAACGGCATCTCGACATCGAGCCGGTGATTCCCAAACTCTCCGATGGCATGGCTGGAGCCGTCGAGTACGGCACCGCGCGCAGTTTGCGTTTGAACTTTAACGAGGAATCGATCCTGGGTAAGACCGGGACATGTTCGCACGCCGGCACGCGCTTTGGATGGTTCGCCTCTTACGCCAACACCGACATTGGACGCATTGTGACGGTGGTTTTCCTGCAGGGCGGACGTCCCACGTTCGGGCCCAAAGCGGCCGAGATCGCAGGCCGCATGTACCGCAATCTTTACGACCACAATTTCTTCGTGGCGGGGACGGGCGGTCTATCTTCTGCTCCGGATCTGCAGAAGATCATCCCAGCATCTGATCAGCAATAACTCAGCCGTGTGCGCAGGCGCACTCGGCCCCGTTCTTGACCTTGATCTCGGAGACTCACCCGCCGATTACTTCCGATTGCCAATGACCGGCGTTTGATTCTACCCTGCCCGTAACTTGCAACTCCTCGGCCACGCGAGTTCTACTCAGAAGCGGGAGAACTGATTTATGGAGGAGCAAGCTCCAACTTTACTTCTAAAGCTAGCCGGCCACATCGGACATCCTGTAGCCGTCGCTGCGTTCGCGGTGGTCATTGCGGCATCCGTTTTCGCTCTCGCGCTTCGTGCCAAGAAGCCCGTGATCGGCTCGATCCTGGCTGCGGGAATCATCGTTCTTGGAGTTGCCCCGTTCGCCGCCTCTGGTTTCCTCCAGACACGCGGCGTTTATCACGTTCAAGTTGTTCTATTGCGGCCCGACCAGTCAACGGTCGACATTGCCCAGGTGAAATCCTCGAACGGCGGAGAGCTGAAGATGGTGGCGGGTGGGTGGGAACTTGATATTCCACAGAGAGCCCGGCCGGCCGACGGCAAACTAACACTGTCTGCTTCCGTGAAGGATGAGTTTCTGAAGGGAAAGTCCACGCTAGTTCTGGGCCAGGATTATTACCCGACCGCCACGATTCAGCTCGCCGCCGAAACCTCAGCGATGGTTAGCGGGGTGGTGGTGGACGAAAACCTCGGGGCGATAGCTGGCGCAACCGTTTCGATCGATGATTATCCCGAAGTGGCGGTGACCGACCAGAAGGGTAATTTCGTTCTGCCCGCGCACGCGGGGAAAGGGCAGATGATCGAGGTACACGCGCAGAAGGGTCAGCTGACTGGGCGTCTTTCGGCCCAAGCCGGGAAGGCAGTAGAGGTAATCATAAGCCACGAGTGAGTGTTACTCTGCGCCGGCCCACCGCGAACGACTAACGACTGAAGACCAGCGGCTGGTGGCTAGCGTCCTTCCTTCACTTCGTCCCGCGCCACGACTCCATCCTTGATGTGCACGATGCGGTGGGCGTATTCGGCGATGTCGTGTTCATGGGTGACGAGGACGATCGTGTTGCCCTCGGCATGCAGGCGATCGAACAACGCCATGATCTCGTTGCCGGTTTGCGAGTCGAGGTTGCCGGTCGGTTCGTCGGCGAGGATGATGGCCGGCTTGTTGACCAGAGCGCGGGCGATGGCTACGCGCTGGCGCTGTCCACCGGAGAGTTCGTTGGGCTTGTGGTTCATGCGGGATTCCATGCCGACCGATGCGAGTGCGCCCTTGGCGCGCTGGGCGCGCTCTTCGGCGGGAATTCCGGCATAGATCAGCGGCAGCTCCACGTTGTGCAGCGAAGTGGCACGAGCCAGCAGATTGAAAGTCTGGAAAACGAAACCGATTTCTTTATTGCGGATGCGCGCCAATTCGTCGTCGTCAAGTTCGCTGACCAGCTGTCCATTGAGCCAGTACTGGCCCTTGGAAGGCGAATCGAGACAGCCGATCAGGTTCATCAGCGTAGACTTGCCGGAACCGGACGGGCCCATGATGGCGACATATTCGTTGCGCTGGATGCGCAGGTTGATGCCGCGCAGCGCATGCACCTGTTCCGAACCCATATCGTAGGTCTTCCACAGGTCCTCGGTTGAGATCATGTAGGAGTCGGGTCCAGCCCAATTCGCGGGCTTGTCGATTGGGAATACCTCGGCAGTCGCCATCTTGCTCTCCTTGTCCGGATCCGGCTCGCGCACGCACGCTCCTTGGCCGTTCTATCTTGGACGTTCTAACTCGTTAGAAGTTAGTGGAGCGCCGGGCGTCCCCGCCCGGCCACCACACTACGTGACAGGCGGGACGCCCCGCCGTTCCGCTAGCTGCTCTCGTCTTCTTTCTTCGGAGTCGAGTTATCTATTTTGACACTCGTTCCTGGCTTCAGGGTGCGCAAAACCTTGTAACTTCCGGTGATCACTTCGTCACCCTCCTGCAAGCCCTTGACGATCTCAATCTCGGTGGTGCCGCTGATGCCGGTATCCACCGGAATGAATTCGGCCTTTTTGTTGCGGATCACGAACACGCCTTGCACCTCATCCTTTTGCTTCGATGCTTCGGCCGGAACGCTGGCGGCCTGCACGGAATTTTTCCCCGCATCCTTATCCTTGGGCACGAGATCTGCCGGGTTGCGGACGGTGAGCGCCTGAATCGGAATGCTCAGAACGCTGCTGCGAGTCGCGGTCGTAATCTTGGCGGTCGAAGAGAGGCCTGGGCGCAGGTCCGCGGGCGGATCGGTGAGCGTCACGACGACTTTGAAGTCTTTGGCTTCCTCGCTGGTCGAGGTCGCCTGCGAGGTGGCGACACCCGTCGAGCGCACGATCGCGTTGTCTCCAATTTCGCTGACGACGCCGTGGAAGACTTTGTGCGGGATGGCGTCGATGGTCACGTCCGCGGCTTGGCCGAGACGCACGTTGACGATGTCGGTCTCATCTACCTTGACCTCGGACGTGATCACGGACATGTCGGCCAGCGTCATCAACGTACTGCCCGGAGAATTCTGGATTCCGATGACCACGGTCTCGCCTTCGCGCACGGGAAGATTGGTGATCACGCCGTCAAAGGGCGCTTCGTACGTGGTCTTCTGCAGGACGTCGTTATAGCGAGTCAGGTTAGCCTGATTCTGCGTGATGTGCTTGTCCGCCGAATCTTTCTGCGCCCTGGCTTGGGCCACTTTTGCTTCGGCCTGGGCCAATCCGGCATTGGCGGTCTCCCATGCGGCTTTCTTGACGTCGTAATCCTGCTTAGCGATGAGGGCCGCGTTGTATAAGCCCTGGGCGCGGTCCCAGTCGAGCTTGGCGTGAGTGGCGTCTGACTTGGCGCGGTTCAAGTCGGCGAGAGCGGTGTTCAGCGCGGCATCGGCGGCGACGGCGTCGGTTTGAGCCGCTTGCACGGAGGCGCGGGTGGCGTTGACGTCGGCCGAGGACTGCACGTTCTCAAGCTGCGCCAGTAACTGCCCCTTGGTTACATGGTCGCCTTCCTTGACGTGCAGCTTGATGATCTTGCCGAAGGCGTTGGCTCCGATGTTGACGTAGGTCTTGGGCTTGATTTCACCCGACGCGCTAACCACCGAGGCCAGGTTCTGCTTCTGCACCTTGCCGGTCTGCACCGTCACCAGATTTTTCTGGCTCTGGTAAACCGTAACGGCGACGATGATGACGAGCAGCAGGGCCGCGCCCACTCCGATCAATACTTTCTTCCAGGTCTTCATAGCTAAGTTATTCGTCGCCGCTCAGATGGTTCTAAATTTCTTGCTTTGCACTCCGCTCTGGTTATAGAACGACACAAACGCACCGTGATTGCGCATGAACAGTTACGTTCAAAGCAGCGGGGAAGTTCCCAAGTTTCAGCGAAACAGGCCTCTCCCTTTGCCGCCCGGTGAGCTTACGAAGGGGAGACCAGCCGCGCAACTCATTATAACGTGCCGAGCGCCTGGGCGGATGCACAGTGAAGCTTCTCTTGCTGGGCCGCAAGACGCGGATTCTTAAGGGGTTTAGAACAAGGGGATCCACGCAGGAAATCTTCTGCCGGCAGGCCACTTCTTCTTGCGTTGTTGTATCCAATGAACATAGAATTAAGCAACTGACGTTTCTCGTGAGGTAGGCCTTTCTATGTTCTCCGCAAGTTTTCGAAATCGTTGGTCGGTAGGCGTTTTAGCTGGAGTGATGGCATTGGGTTTTACCGTCGTTTCGCAAGCGCAGGACAAGGACGCGAATGGCTCCGATGAAAAAGGGGCGGCTGCCCAGGGAAGCCAGGTAGATCCTCTCAAGCGTGCGATCCCAGAAAAACAGAGGAAGGCCAACGCCAAGGCCCTCAAGATCGAGTTGAGCAAGACGTACCGGAAGTGGCTGGACGAGGACGTGCGCTGGATTATCACCGACGAAGAGAGATCGGCTTTCATGCAACTCTCGAACGACGAAGAGCGCGATCAGTTCATCGAGGCTTTCTGGCAACGCCGCGATCCCACGCCCGACACCGAAGAGAACGAGTTTAAGGAAGAGCACTACCGGCGTATCGCATATGCCAACGAGCACTACGCGGCCGGCATCCCCGGCTGGAAGAGCGATCGTGGCCGGATGTACATTGTGTTTGGGCCGCCGGATGAGGTCGACTCCCATCCCTCGGGCGGCAGCTACGAGCGCCCCATGGAAGAAGGCGGCGGCGAGACTTCTACTTTCCCGTTTGAAACCTGGCGCTACCGCTACATCGAGGGGATCGGGCAGGAAGTGATGATCGAGTTCGTTGATACCTGCATGTGCGGCGACTATCACATGACGATGGACCGCTCCGAAAAAGACGCCTTGAAGTACACCCCGAATGCCGGCCTGACGCTGTATGAGCAAATGGGCATGTCGCAGAAGGCGGACCGATTCACCAACGGCGGCATCGAGCAACTGGGGAAATCGCCATTCAATAGTGATTTGCAGGCCAAGGAATTCGACCGTCTGGAACAGTTTGCCAAGCTGCAGGCGGCGCCGCCCGTGAAGTTCAAGGATCTGGAAGAAGTGGTCAGCCACAAGATCAGCGTCAACCTGATGCCGTTCGATGTGCGAGCCGACTTCGTGAAGGTGACCAGCGACACGGTTCTGGTTCCGGTCACGATTCAGATCAAGAACCGCGACGTCACGTTCCAGAACAAGGACGGCGTGGAGCGTGGCACGGTGAATATCTTCGGACGCGTGACGACGCTCGCGGGCAAGATCGTGCAAACCTTTGAAGATACGGTGCAGGTCGATGTGCCGGTGGAACTGCTGCCCAAGACCGCCGAAAATTCTTCCGTGTACTGGAAAGCTCTGCCGCTGCGCATCAGCCAAAATCGCTATCGTCTGGACATCGTGGTTAAGGATGTGAACGGAGATCGCACCGGAAGTTGGAGTCATGCGATCCAGATCCCGGACTTCAGCGAGGACAAGTTGAGCAGTTCAACGCTCATCATCGCCGACCAGATGGAGCCGGTAGCGACCAAGAACGTAGGCACGGGCAATTTCGTGATCGGCGCCATGAAAGTGCGGCCGCGCGTGGCGCCTTCCGACGGCAAGCCCATCGCCTTCAAACGCAATCAGAAGCTGAATTTCTGGATGCAGGTTTACAATCTCAGCGTGGACGAGAAGACGCACAAACCTTCGGCCACTTTCGAATACAACGTGACGGACGCCAACAACAAGGCCGTCATCCATACCGTCGAGTCCACCGACACGATGGGCAATGTGGGGGACCAGGTCACGCTGCAGAAGACGCTCTCGGCTGCGAACCTGCAGCCGGGCCTGTACAAGATCGAGATCAAAGTGAACGACAACCTTTCCAAGCAGACGGTGGATCCAACGGCGACCTTCGCCGTGGAGTAAACTGCTGCTTGGTTTCCCAGAGGTGGTGGGCGAGATGTTGCGAAAGCTCGGGTTCTTCGTAATCGTCGCCGTCATGATCACGACCGTGGCTCTGCCGGCGTGGTGCGGAAATGGCTCACGCGCGATCTCGGGTGCGATATCTGGATACGTTCGCGATGGGAGTGGCGCGCCCCAAATGGGTGCGGCGGTGGAAATACTCGGTTCGGCCGCCCAAGCGCTGAAGGTCTTCACCGACGATCGCGGCTTTTATTCCGTGGCGAGGCTGCTGCCCGGAACGTATAGCGTCAAGGTGAGCGCGCCTTCGTTCCTCCCGGCCCTGCGCGAGAAAATCAGCGTCCGTGCCGGTGCGAAGCTCATCGTGAATGTCACCTTGACCACGCTGTTCGAGGCCATCCAGCTTGTTCCATTGCGGGGACCGGTCGACGATGACGACTGGAAGTGGACGCTGCGCTCGGTCGCGAACCGGCCCATCCTGCGCGTGCTTCCAGATGGCACAACCGCGGTCGCACAGAGCGGCGAGTCAGCCGCCGGCCGCGACTTGAAAGGCAGCTTGACCTTCCTGGCCGGATCGCCCGAGCAGGGCTTCGGCAGCCAGGATATGAGTGCCGGCTTTGCCGTGGAGCATTCGCTGCTCTCCAGTGGTACCCTGCGGCTGAACGGCAACTTCGGCTACCAAGCCGATGGCCAAGGCATCCCGGCTGGGGTGCTCCGAACCACCTATACGAACCGTTTCAATGGTGTTTTTGAACCTTCGATGGCGATTACGGCCCTCAGGCTGAATTCGCCTGAGCACACGATGCCGGGCGGTTCACTGCAGGCTCTGTCGGTGACTAGTTCCGATCGGATCGTCCTGGGCGACGTGCTGGAGGTGAAGCTCGGCAGCGAATTGCAGGCGATCCAGTTCATGGGCCGGGTCAACACGTTCAAGCCCTTTGGGTCAGCCGACCTGCACATCACGCCGAACACCGTGGTGGAATATCAATACGCGAGTTCAGTCCCGAATATAGGACTCGATCGCTTCGGCGATGGTTTCGAATCGACTCCGTGGGACCTGAGCGAAACCGCGCCGCGCATGAGCATCACCGGATTTTCTCCGGCGGTCGAGCGGGCGCATCATCAGGAAGTGTCGATCTCCCAGCGCGTTGGCAAGAACAACATGCAGGCGGCGTTCTATGCGGACAGCATAGTCGATCCGATGCTCACCGGAGTTGGCGAAATGACGCCCGGCGAGATGACGGCCGAATTCGGCGACGTGTTGCCAGATGTGGATTCTGGTACTTTCAGTTATCAGGGGAACGATTTCGCGACGCGCGGGATGCGAGTGGTGCTGCAGCGGAAGCTCTTATCCGATCTGACTGCGACTTTGGATTATGCCTATGGAAACGTGCTTGACCTGTCACGCCCCGATGTCCAACTCGAAGACGCACGGGAGTGGATTCGCGCGGAGCGGCGCCAGGCTGTGGCCGCGAAGTTCAGCGGAACTGTGCCCAAGACGAAGACGCGCTGGATCGCATCCTATCGTTACTCGGGCGGACGCGCGTTGACGCCGGTTGATCTATTCAATGATTCAGCGGGCCGAGCCGATCCTTATTTGAACCTCTGCATCCGCCAGCCTATACCGGCAAACTTCCTGGCGGGACATATGGAGATTCTCATGGACCTGAGAAATCTTCTGGCCCAGGGGTATGTGCCCGTGATGGGACAGGACGGACACACTCTTTATCTGGTGCAGTCAGCACGCTCGGTGCGTGGCGGCGTAGCCTTCAGCTTCTAGGATTTCGCAGCCTGGCTGTCCGGCCCAAGTTCCGTGACTCCATAGATTTCCTCTCTGGACGTCAGACCTCCGGTGATTGCTATGAGCGCGCGCCGTCCGGACCTTCCGCTGACGTCGGTCGCTTTCCCGCGCTGGGCGCGGGTTTCGCGCGCTGATCCCTGGCATAAATTCTTTCTATGCAGTTCGACGCTGATCTTTCCCCTGCACTCGTTTATAATCCGCGGTCATAAGTGGAACGGGCAGTTTATTGTTCGCGGAGCGTGGGTCTGTTCCAGTGCCCGCGATGAACCAGGAAAAGAGGACCGGAATGAAACTGCGATTATTGGTGATGTTTATTCTGCTTTCGACGGCACTGCTCGTGGGGCAAACGTTTCGTGGGACAATCCTCGGCTCCGTGACCGATCCCTCCGGAGCATACGTGGCCGGGGCGACAGTCAAAGTGCGCAACGTGGCAACAGGTTTGGAGCGCACGACCGTAACCAGCGGTGACGGCAGCTACCGCGTGCCTGAGTTGCCGATCGGCACCTACTCCGTCACCGTGACGCAGACGGGCTTCCAGACCGCAGTTACCAGCGATGTCGAAGTGAACGTGGCTACCGAACGGCGCGTGGACGCGCAGTTGAAAACCGGACAGGTCACGCAGTTGGTCGAGGTTTCCGCCGCAGATTTGCCCATGGTCGAGACGACCTCGAACGAACTCGGCGGCGTCATCACGGCCGAGACTGTCGAGGACATGCCCGTCAACGGCCGCGACTATACCAAGTTGATTTATCTCAATCCCGGCGTGGCCGGCTCTCCCGACCAGATCTCCGACTCTCCCGGGTCCTTTGGTGAGTTCTCCATGAACGGCGCCCGCGGCCGCTCCAACAACTATTTGCTCGACGGCACCGACATGAACGATGGTTATCGCAACGATCCCGCGATCAATCAGGCGGGCGTCTTCGGCACGCCGGCAACCATTCTGCCCATCGATGCTGTCGCCCAGGTCAACGTCCTCTCTAACTTCACGCCGGAATACGGACGCAACGCCGGCGCTGTCATCAACATCGTGACCAAGAGCGGCGCCAACAAAATCCACGGAACCGCGGGCGAATACATGCGCAACGACGCACTCGACGCGCGCAATTATTTCAATGTCTCCGGCCAACCGAAGGCCAAGTTTCACAACAACCAGTTCGGCTTCTCGGTGGGTGGGCCGATCGTCAAGGACAAGACATTCTTTTACCTCGATTACGAAGGCCAGCAGGAACCCGTGGGAGTGGTCACCGTCTCCAAAGTCCCCACCGGGAGCGCCCCGGACGGCTCTCTAAGCCCCACGGACGCAACTGACCCGTCTGGCGTGATTGAGAAGTTGCTCGCGCGTCATCCCTGGCCAGCGCCAAATCTCACGAACCCAGGGGGCATTAGCAACGGGGGCACCGCCTCCGTCATCTCACCCTCCTACAACGATCTCACCAGTTTCATTGCCAAGATCGACCAGAACTTCAACGCCAGCAATATCCTTACCGGCCGCTATTTCTTTGGCGACAGCGTGCAATCGTTCCCGCTCGCCCTTGCCGCCGGCGGCGGCCAGCTGCCCGGCTTCAATACCTTCACTCCAACCCGCGTGCAACTCGCCTCTTTGTCTTACGTACATACGTTTGGCGTCAACAAGGTGAATGAGCTGCGCTACGGCTGGAACCGTTTTGCCGAAGGTTTCTTCCCCGACGATCAGGGCTTCCATCCCAGTTCCATCGGCCTGTGTGCGGCAACTTCCACCGCTCTTTGCAACGGAACCTCACCTTACGATGCTGGCCTGCCGGTAATCCTGGTGAGTGGCGTGGCCCAACTCGGCGCCAACAGCGGCGATCCCCGTCAGCGCACCGACAGCAACGTTCAGGTCATTGATGGTTTTTCCTGGAAGCTCAACAAGCACGACGTCAAATTCGGCTTCGATTTCCATCGCACCACTGTGATCCAGGAAGCCTACGACCGCAATTTCCGGGGCAAGCTGGAATTCTCTCTGGCGGATTTTCTTGCCGGCACCGTCGATGGCGGATACCAGTACTTTGGCAACACCGACCGTCACACCTACGAAAACAACTTCGGGTTCTACGCCCAGGATGGTTTTCGTCTCACGCCCCACCTGACCTTGAACTACGGCTTCCGCTGGGACTACATGGGCGTCATCGGAGAGAAAAACCACCTCCTTAGCAACATCACCAATCTAGATCTTGCCGACGAAACTTTTACTCTCACACAGGTGGGTCAGCCCGGTCTGAGCAGCCTCTACAATCCCGATAAAAAGGACTTCGCGCCGCGCATTAGTATCGCCTGGGATGTCACGGGAAAAGGGAAGACGGTGGTTCGTACCGGCTACGGCGTCTTCTTCGACGCTTCCTCGCAAGACATGGTGAACGGGCACTTCCCCTACTCTCCGGCCTTCGATCCAGGACCGGCTTACAACAACGCCCCAACGGTGCCGCTGGCATACCAGATTCTTTCCACGGGTGTCGCCAGCCCCACGTTAACTTATGGAAGCCCGATATTCCAGCCCACGGCAACATGCAATTACGAATGCGACACTTTCGGCTTCGATCGCAATATCAAAACGCCTTACATGGAAAACTATAACCTCAACATTCAGCAGCAGCTCACCAGTAAGTCTGTGATCCAGATCGGCTACGTCGGCTCCCAGGGCCATCGTCTCTGGCGCTTCTTCGATCTCAGCCAGCCCAGTAATGCTACGGTGACGGGCGCCGATTTAACACTCGCAGCCGCCAGCAACTATTCCTTTACCGACTCGCTGAACAACGTGCATACAGGACCATGTGTGACCGCCGGCGTACCGACCGGCGGACCGGGCTGCATCACCGGGGACTACGGCGTTGCGCGCAACTACATTGCGAAAAATCCCTACGGCTCGTTCTACCTCCTGCAGGAAAACTCCACCGGCAAGTCAAATTACAACGCTCTGCAGGCCAGCTTCCGCATTACCGGGTGGCACGGCGTAACCTCCGTTCTCAACTACGTCTATTCAAAGTCCCTCGATAACTCCAGCGACGGCGAAGACTTCGAGCCCAACGCCGCGCAACCGAATGACAGCAACCATCCGAATCTCGAATACGGGCCGTCCAACTTCAACATCCCGCAACGCCTCACTTGGAACTTTTCCTATGAACTCCCCAACCGCGGTGGCGACTGGCAGCGCCTGAAGAACGGCTGGGGCCTCGACAGCGTACTGAGCCTGCAGCAGGGTCAGCCTTTCCAACTGAACTACAGCTTCGAGGGCGACTATAGCGGTGGCGGCAACGGATTTGACCGCCCTGATGTCGTCGGGCCCATCAAGTATGACCCCCGCCATCCCCTGAACTACCTTGATCTAAGCTCGTTTGCCATCCCCTGCCAACTGACCTCCATCGCCGTCACGCCAGACCCCAATGGTACCGGGCCCACCGGCACATCCCAGGATTGCATCCCCGGCACCCGTCACTATGGGAATGAGGGACGCGATGCCCTGCATGGCCCTTCCTTCAAGGAATGGAACTTTGCGCTCTACAAGAACACCGCCATTACGGAGCGTTTCAAGATGCAATTCCGCGCCGATTTCTTCAACCTTCCCAATCACCCCAACTTCGCCAACCCATTCCTGCCCTCTTACATCGCGGATGCGGGAATAGCAGGGTTCGCCAATAAGAGCGTCAATGGCGTCAATCGTGAAGTCGGCGGCGGCCCCTATCCGATCTCCGCCACCGGCGACGTCGGCATCGGCAACCCCTTTATCGGCGGCGGCGGCCCGCGCGGCATTCAGCTGGCCGTCAAGTTCACTTTCTAACTGCGTAAACTTCGCTTCTTCCCCGGCTCCTCCCGCGAACCTGCGGGGGGAGCATTTTTTTGGCGAATCGTTTTGCGTTAGCTTCCGGTTTCCACGTTTCCCGCAAATTAGGGTACACTGCCTCAGCATATGCCTGAGGACCCTACATCCAGTGAAAGGCGCTCGCGCCAGCGCATGCCCGTTCGTGTCCCGGTGAAGGTTTGTCACGAGGGCGGCGAGCACCCGGGCTTAACTCGCGACTTGAGTTCCACGGGAATCTTTCTCTATTCCGAGTCAGGAATGAAGGCGGGCTCGAAGCTGGAACTGGTCATCATGCTGCCTCCCGGCTTGGGAGTGGGGCGCGGAGGATGGACGCTCTGCGAGGCGTCGGTGGTGCGGGTGGAGAAGTCGGAGGGCAAGGGTATGGGCATCGCCGCCACACTCGACCGTATCGAGTCTTTGCCGGAGATCAGCTAAAAGTTGGCAAATCGCGCTCTGTGCCGGCCAACCCTCGGACGTCTTTTCTCGAGTTAAGCCGGACTCGGAAAATGATTTTTCCCCACTATAAAAAGATTGCTTCCCATTGCCCCGTCCTTGGTGCAATAATGTCCGGTTTTAAAACAAAGGCGGAACTGGCCGTCTTCCCCAGGTAGGCTAGGTCATGTGGATTGAAAAACTCACCGATGGCGTCCTCCAACTGGACACGCCGATCGGACCTCGATACGTACAACCAACTCTCGCGCAACGCGTATATCTGATGTGGACCTTCCGAAATTTTCTCTCGCTGCCACAGCAAGTGCTGCGCCCGTGGGAACGCCGATTGATCGATCGTCTGTGGAGCGAGAACAGGTTCGTCTCACTGTCTGCCGTGGGCGAGCCCGAATTGCCGATCATCGGAAAAGTCGAGCGGCGCATGCCGGCTCTGGCCGAGGCTCTGCCGATCCGGAAACCGGTATCCGGTTCAAAGCCTGCCGTCGCCGAGCAAAGCCGAGAAGCCGCCTCAGCCTGAGCCGCGGAAACCGCCCGGCTTTTGACTCCACTGCGTTCGACGCTTTCGCTCACGTACATTCGCGCTTGGACGTTAGGAATCCGATAGGGTTGCTTCGATGGCGGGCGACTGGAGCAGCGCCCGAAAGCAAGATCGCGCCGAGCGAAATAACAAGACCCACGTGCGACCGCGCACCAAGACCGCCCCGGGCCGATGGTATAATCAACGTCTGTTCCCACATTGCCCGTTGGCAATGGGCGCGTAGCTCAATTGGCAGAGCAACTGACTCTTAATCAGTAGGTTGAAGGTTCGATTCCTTCCGCGCTCACCATCTTTAGAATCAGTCACCTGCGTCGGAATCCACTTCCCATCTGAGATCGCCTCTCAGTCCAGCTCTTGATACCCGCAAACTTGTTTTCATACATTTAAGGAAAATATTGAACGACTGACCGAGAATCAGTTGTTCGATCGGACCGTACGGCATCACTTGGACCCACAACGCGGACCTGTCCCCTGAAAAATACTTGCCGCAGTCAACCGGAACCGGAGGCGCGTTCTTGGATTATGACAACGATGGATGGACATCTATCTCGTCAACAGCGGAAAATGTGACATTTTCACACCGACAAAGCCTCTGCGCAATGCGCTCTACCGGAACAACGGCGACGGCACCTTTACCGACGTCACGGAGAAGGCTGGCGTTGTCGGCGGTGGCTACGGTATGGGTGTCGCGGTCGGCGACTACAACGCCGACGGATTTCCCGATCTTTACGTGACCCAGTACGGGCGCAGCATTCTATATCGCAACAACGGCGACGGCACCTTCACCGATGTGAGCCAGAGGATGGGGATTGCCGACAATCCGGGCAAATCGTGGGGCGTGGCAGCGACAGATATCAATAACAACGGGTGGATGGATCTGTTTGTGTCCAACGACACGGTGGCCAACTTTCTTTTTGTGAACCGCGCTGGGCGGCGTTTTGAAGACCTGCTGCAATCTATCAACGGCCTGTCCAGAATCAGCCGTCGGACCTGCTGCCGGACCACACCAGCGTTTTCGGAAAGGAAGGTGACTATATTGACCTCGACGGTGACAGAACTGGTGGATTCCTTCTGGTCAGATTTAAGCGGTCCGCGCGTGATTATCAGCCATAGTCACCAAAAACAGCGGGCCAGCCCCACCGTTGCGCTTCTAATTTGCCGGAGCCGTTTCGCGTCGCTTTTTAATATGTACATTGTTATACATACATATTTGCCACGTTCCACGGGGAACATTATACGCACAAGTACTGGCGGCGCGACCATGACTGGCGCTGACAGAACCGCAATCAGTCCCCCGGACCGCCGCCGGCTGGTGGCCCCAATAAGGATTTCGCCGGCCAGGTTCGATAGGGTAATACCGGAATATCGAGAAGCATTGGGACTTCCTGCCTCGCATCTGCCCCGCTCGGCCTTAACGGCACGTTCTCCATGCTTCCGGCCTGATCTGAACCCGCATAGGTGAATTGCGGCACGATCTGTTTGAGTTGGGCCAGGATGAAGTCTCGCTTGCCGAGCGACACGGCGGCATAAAGCTGGTCAAGACCACGTTTCAGCGCCGGCCATGCGAGCCGGACACTTTCGGTACAGGCTATTTTTTCACAGGCGCTGGGTAAGACCCGCTCATCGGGATAGAAGAGCTCTTCGAAGAGTTTTTCGCCCGGGCGGAGGCCGATAAACTTGAATTCCTGGCCGGATTTGCCGGAAAGGCGAAGCAGAGTTTTCGCCAGGTCCGCGACCCGCACCGGCTTTCCCATATCGAGCACCAGGATGTCGCCGTTGCGGCCGATGGCATAGGCCTGCAATACCAGGCTGACGGCTTCGGAAATGGTCATAAAGAACCGGGTTATTTCCGGGTGCGTGATGGTGACGGGCTGGTTCTGACGAATCTGTTCCTGGAAAAGCGGAAGCACGCTGCCGTTCGATCCGAGGACATTGCCGAAGCGGACCGACACGCAGCGCATCCGTTTCCCCGGCCAGGCGGCGAGAATCAATTCTCCCACCCGCTTGGTGCAGCCCATAACGTTTGCCGGGTTCACGGCTTTGTCGGACGAAATCATCACAAAGGTCGAGCAGGTGGAACTCTCGGCCACGTTCAACAATGCCAGCAGGCCGAAGACGTTATTGCTGACCGCCTCGTCCACATTGGATTCCATGACCGGCACGTGCTTGTACGCGGCGGCATGGAAGACGATCTCGACCCTGTAGGTCTGGAATACTTTGCGCATGCGCTCCGGGTTCGAGAAGTCGGCGACACAGAATACCTTGCGGTCGTTCACACCGTTGTTGTCGTCGCCGTCGTCTTGGGCAAGCTGATGCTGCAAGTAAAAGATCCCGTTTTCATTCTGGTCGAGACAGACGAGCAGTTTCGGTTTGTAGGTTCCGATTTGCCGGCATAGTTCGGAGCCAATCGACCCCGCGGCGCCGGTGACCATGACTACGCGGTCCCGAATATGCTCGCGCACCGATTCCAGGTCGAGGTCGACGGGGATGCGTCCCAATAGATCCGTGAGTGAAACTTCTCGAACCTGCTGCAGGGTGACTCGGCCGGCGATCAATTCCGCCATTGTGGGGACGGTTCGGAAGGCCGTGCCCGCCTCCTTGCAGATTGCAACCAGGCGGCACATCTGGTCCTGAGTAGCCGAGGGGATCGCAATCAGGACTTCGTCGATTCTTTGCTGGCCGACCACTTTCGCCAGAACCTCGACCGGGCCCAGCACAGGCACGCCCAGAACTCGCAGCCCTTTCTTCAGGGGATTGTCATCGACACAGCCCATTACCCTATAGCCGGTTTCCACCTCCTGAATTTCGCGAATGATCATCTGGGCAGCATGTCCCGCACCCACCAGGATTAAGCGCTTCGAGGCCGAGTCTCGCCGCACGGTTTCCGCCAGCAGGCGTGAGAGTACGCGGACGCCGGTCAAGAGAGTAAAGGTGATCAATGCCTCCAAAGCAAAAATGGATAGGGGAAAGCCGTTCAGCCCCAAGCCATAGCGCACGATAAGGAGGAACCCAAACGAACCGGTGACCACGGCTTTCAAGACGTCCACCGCATCGCTCATCCCGGTGTGCCGCCACCACCCGTGCATAAGATTGAAGAAGGGCATGGCCGCCAGGCGAACCATAATGAGTATGGGAGCCGCCGTCCATAGCTGGCTCGAGTCCGGCAACCGGAACTCGAAGCGCAGGAGCCAGGCGCATACCAGAGAGCAGAGGATCAGACCAATCTGCGATACGAGCACCAACAGAGACCGGCAACGGAACAGCACCGGGGACTTCTTGCTGATTTTTCTCATAGTCCGACTAGGACACTTCCTTAGTGGTGAACTGTTGTTCTTTGATTGATCGTCATTTGTGGGTACTTCCTTTAGCAGAGGGCGCAACTTCAGGAGTGCGATGGAACGGCGCGGCGATTTCCGGGGCGGAGCAGCCGGACCTCAAGCCAGCGAATCCCCCGTCCCAGGAATCGAAGAGGAACGAATGGAGGCCTAGTGTTGCACGCCCTCCGCCTTAAGCACTCTCCACAGGGTGAGAGCCAGGATCTTCAAGTCCAGGAGAAGCGACTGCGCCGCCATGTATTCGGCGTCGTAACGAACCTTGAGGGGAATCGCCAACTCGTCGCGGCCATTGACTTGCGCCCAGCCCGTAATTCCGGGAACCAGGCGATGCACGCCGTAAGCGGTACGAAGCGCGACCAGATCGTCCTGATTAAAGAGCGCTGGACGAGGCCCCACCAGGCTCAGATCGCCCCTCCAGACGCTGGCCAGTTGCGGCAATTCGTCGAGGCTGGTCTTGCGCAACAAGGCTCCGACAGGGGTTAGATAGCGCTCCGGCTGCTGCATCAAATGCGTAGCCACCTGGGGCGTATTGACGCGCATCGTCCTGAACTTGGGCATGCCAAAGACACGGTTGTCTTGGCCCACCCGTTCGGACCAATGCAGGGCGGGGCCGGGAGACGTCAGCCGTACCGCGGTCCAGCACAGCAGGAACAGAGGACTGGACAGGACCAAGAGCGTTCCCCCCAGAACCAGATCCATACCTCGCTTCCATGCGGGCAACCGGCAGGCCGAAAGCGGGGGAGACGACGCGACGCTGCTTGTGCCCATGATTTTGCCTGTCGTTCTAACCGTCGTTCTGACTATCGTTCTAACTATCGTCCTCACTCCAAGAAACGTGACCCACCGAGTAGAGCGAGGCGTTCCGGAGGGCCGTAGGCTAGAAATCCGAGACTTACTAGGTCGAGGGCCGCGCCAAGTACCAGTCCGCGGTTGCCCGAAGTCCGTCCGACATTGAACACGGCGGACTCCATGCGAGTTCGCGGCGAATTCTGGAACTGTCGATGACGAGTGACCCGAGCAGGCTGTTCAACTGCTTTGATTTTCCAGTGAGTCTTCCCAAGACCCGCAGACAACCGAGGGGAAGAGGGATCAGCGTCGTTCGCCGTCCCAAAGCGTCGGCGATACGGCAGACTAACTCCCGGGTGGAAATGTCCTCGCCATCGCTTACCAGGAACGTCTGCCCAGCGGCGCCCGGATGCTGGACGCAAGTAATGATCGCGTTCACCAGGTTACGCACATAAATTAAGCTGCGGCGCGCGGATGCGGCTTCCAAGGGAAGTGGCAGCCCACTGTCAACCAGCTGCACCAGCCGCACAAAGTTTCCCGGCTCGCCCGGGCCATAGACGATCGGCGGACGAAGGATCACGATCTCGAGCGCCGAGTCGTTAGCTATGGTCCGCAGTTTCTGTTCTGCCTCCCACTTGGACATGGTGTAGGCGTCATGAGGATGCGGCACGTCGGCTTCCGTGAACGGACGTCCATTCGTGCTTCTTCCATGAACTCCCACGGAACTCAGATAGACAAACCGCCTTACTCCGGCTTTTACGGCGGCCCTGGCCAATTGCTCAGTGCCGGCCGTATTGACGCGATGAAATTCGGCCAACGCCCGGGCGCCAGACTTTTTCATCACGTGGACGTGTGCCGCCAGATGAACCACGACACCGATCCCATCGAGCGCTTTAGACCAATCCGTCGACTCCCCTATATCGCCCACCCGGCAAGTCTCTTGCGCTCGCGAGATGTCCTCGCGCCATTGAACTGGCGGCGAAGCTTCGGGTGGCAGACTGCGAACGGCCCGTCGAACCGGAATGTCCAGATCGGCCAGCGCCGTGCAGGTCGCGCGGCCAACAAATCCATTCGCACCGGTGACCAGCACTTTATTCGTCATTGTTCGCCGTTCGTCATGGTTCGTCGTTGCCAGCGAAATATGTTTGCCAGATTCCATTTCGAGGGGCGCAAACTTAATTTCGGCGATGATCCAGCCAGAGCTGACGATCCGGCCAGAGCTTAAGATGGAACCAAGGCCAGCTCATTCGCGCCGTCCCGCAATTCCGCGTAAACTCCCCTTGTCTTTTGGGCCGTGTCTTGCCAGTCGAACTTCTGGGCCTGCGCTCTTCCTTGCTCAATCAACTGGCGCCTCAGAGGTTCGTCCCCCAGGAGCCGCACCAGCGCGTTGCCAATTGCTCCTTCGGACGAGGGGTCAACCAGGATGGCGGCGTCTCCGGCGATTTCACACACCGAGGTGCAGTTGGAGGCGATGACCGGGGCTCCGCAGGCCATTGCCTCCAGCACCGGGAAACCAAATCCTTCGTAGAGCGTTGGGTATAGGAAGCAACGCGACGAGCTGTAAAGCCAGGCCAACAATTCCTCCGGCACATACCCCGCGAATAACACTCTTTGATCCAGACCCAGTTGACGGACCAAACCATACGCAGCCGAGGAGCGCCAATCGCGGAGCCCAACGATCACCAGTTTTTCCTGCTGGGGGAGCTCGCGCCAGCGCGACGCGTAGGCGCGGATCACCGCCATGGTGTTCTTCCTCGGATCGTCCGCGCCCAGAGCCAGCACGAAGGGTGATTCGAGGCTCTGACCGCCAATCTCCTTGGGCGGCAAGGCGATCGTGTCGCCCAAAGACCCAAAATGCGAGTCAATTCCCTCATGGATTACCCGAATGCGATCCGGAATAATCCCCAGGTATTGGACGATCTCTTGCTTGGAGAATTCCGAGACCGCAATGATGCAGTCCGCGCGCCGCGCCACTCTGGGCACTATCATTCTGCGGTAAAACGCCCCGAGTGTTTGGCGAAGCACCTTGGAGGCCGACAGGACGGACGACGGCAGGAGATACATAACGTCATGGACAGTAATCACTAGCTTGATATGTCGTGGCAAAGCGATGGGGGCCGTATTGGCCGGGCAATGCAAAAGCTCAAGACGATCTTGATGCGCCCATAAGGGCAACACCAGCTGCTCCCAAAGAGGGTACGGCAGGCCAGCGGGATTGCGAAACCGAATCTTGCCGTTGCTGACGCCTCGCACTGGTGGGAACATCTGCGGATCGCCGTAAATGACATAGTCGTGGTCATTGGATTGGTCATTAGATCGGTCATTGGATGGGTCATTGGACCGGTCCGCGGATTCGTCGGCCTGGATCAGCCGGGAGACCAGTTGCAAGATATACTTCCCGATCCCGCGAAGCTCGTAGGAGACAAAGTGAGCGTCAATACCGATGCGCATAGCTGGCAGGTTGCGAATTGGTGGATGGGGAACGGCGCTGCATCAGTTCTTGGTAGAGTAATTCCAGTTGCCCGGTGGTTTTCTCCCAACTGTACTTCTCGGCCACCAGTCGCATTCCGTTCTCCGACAACGCCTTTGCCAGCTCCGGATTTTCCAGCACGCTGCGGACGGCCTGGACATACTCGGACGCGTCCCTGGCCACGAGAAAATCTTTTCCCGGCTTTCCCTGGATGCCGGTGACCATGGGAGAAACCACCACCGGGGTGCCGCAGGCCATTGCTTCAAGGGCCTTGCAATGCATTCCGTTCCCTCCGACCCGAATGGGCGCGACCGCCACATCGGCTTGCAGAAGGTGCTGGCGGAGATCCGGTACGAATCCCGTCACCTCCACCTCGGGGAATTGCCGAGCCACCCGCCTGAGGCTCGGGCCGGGACTAGTGCCAACGATGCGGAGGCGCGCCGCCGGCAAGACTTGCCGCAACTGGGGCCAGATCTCGTTGAGCAGAAAGATGGCGGCGTCCTGATTGGGGCGATAAGCGAAATTGCCGGTGAAGATGATTACTTTGCGCCCATTGTGCGCCGATCTCGGGCGCCGGGAAACATCGGCTCCCACCGGTATCACGGTCACGTTCGGCGCATTCAGTTCTTGCCGGTCGCTCTCGGAAACAACTACCACGCCGTCAAAGCTCTGGCAGATGCGCTGCTCAAAACGGCGCATGCGCTCGGCTTCCATCTTCCAGACTCCTCGCACCGGCCAACGCGCCTGGTCCGCGCGCCGCTTCATGGTCAGGGACAGGGTGTCAATCATCTCGCACACCTTCACCATGCCCTCGAGGCCGATGGTGTGATTGGCGGCGCGTGATAACACGGTGTGAATGACATCGAACTTGTGCTTCGCCAGGATTTCCCGCAGCCTCATTTGGTACGCGCGCGACGAGTAGTAGAGCACTTGCAGCGGCAAGGAACGGAGGGCGCCGCCGGGCATGCTGGCATAGGAGCGCCACCGCGGCAAAGGAACGGTATGAACCTCCACGCAGTGATCTTTCAAGTGGCGTACGTATGCCATCTCCTCGGGCCCTTCGACAAACGAAAGCAGCGTAATCTCGTGTTTTCGCGCCAGGTGCTGGATGCGAAAATACGGCAGCAATCGGTCGCCGCGCAGCGGCGGATAAGGAAAGCGCGCGGTCGTGTACAGAATCTTCATTCGTGTCTCTATCTACCTGGGCCCGGCTCTAGGTCCATGCGTGCAGCATCACTGGCCGCGGGCGTCCAGCATTGTAGGAGAGACCTTTGATCCGAAACTGATACTGGGGCACGAGTTCTCGCAGAAAGGCCACCATCTCTTTCCAATTGTTTCCGGGATGATAAACCGTGAACGCAATCTTCGGCCGGTCTCTTTGGATGATCGTTTGTGCCCCCTTCAGTACTTCGAATTCATACGACTCCAGGTCTCCCTTCATAAAATCGACCCGCGTGTCTGTCCTGCCCGCCCAGGCGTCCACGGTGGTTATGTTGATGGGTATGCCATCGTCCATCCTGACGGACCCATACAGCGAGCCGCCCGAGAGAAAGGCTTTTCCCTCGGCGCTGCCCAAAGCAGCGGGAACGACGATCGCGTTCGGAGCACTACCGAACGTGCGCTGGAGGCTGCCGGCAAAGTCCGGAGATGGCTCGAAGATCGCTACCCGGCGGGCGCGTTCGAGCACACTCAAGGCAAATAAGCCTTCCGCCGCCCCGCAATCGAGAACCACATCGCCCGGCCGAACCCTGGTCTCGGGTACCTCGTAGTGATGCCAGTCTTCTTCGTGCAAGCAGTCGGTCGCGGCCTTATACAGGTCAAAGATTCCCAACTTCCTCGGCCAGAACAGTGGCGGGGCAATCCCTCGAAAATAGACCTGCTGATACTCGCCCGCTTCCAGAATCCGGGAAATATAACGCGGCCCAATCGCTGTACAGGGAAGCTTCAAGACGCCCCGGGTCAAGGTTTCCCCGAAAGTGATGGGGAAGTCTTTTCCCCCCGCGAAATAGCCTTTCAGCAAGTTGGTGCGGTTACGTAACTGCCCCAGCGACATTCGCACCTCCAATTTCCTCAGCGGCCACAAGAACTCGATTGTGTGTGCCCGGTCTGCGTCCCAGGTTCGGGCTGACTGACATACGCCAGGGCGGCGATGGCAGGAATAAAGTAATAAAGCCCAAGGGACGTGGCCGCGTTGAAATCACTTCGCAGCCAGGTAAACAAGACGACAACAAAGCTGGCGTATAACAGGATACGGCCGAACTCGGTCGTCGCTCGCATGGCTTTATACGCGGCAGAACTAAGTGCGCCGGTTAGCGCCATACCCAAAATGAGTCCTAGCCAGGAAAAGTTCAAATACCACTCTCCCCAGGCTCCCAGCCCAGTCACTAAGCCGCTGTCGTATGCATTGGGGGAGGATTGCCGCGTAAACAGCGCATCAGCGCCGAGCGGCTTCGAAGGCATCAAAACACGGGGAACTGGTTTGAAAATCACAGGGGTGAAGGTCGAACCGAATTGATAAGGAAGTTCTGCTGGCGTCATGGAAATGACTTCGGAGAGGTTGGAGAGTTCCTCCAAATTGGCGACCACGTAGCGGAGAACGAGTTCGTCTTGCTCGCTGGCGAGTTCGACTAATTTGCCGCTCTCTTCCAGGTTATTATCTGGAGAAATCCATTCTCGATAAAAGCCAGCGACTCCGAGGTAACCTAGCACCAGCAAAAAAAGGATCGCGACTTGGGAGACCTTGATTCTGCTCCTCTTGTAATGCCAACTAAGCGTCAACGTCATGAGGCAAAGGATGGTAAAGTATCTGCCGAGGAAAAAGGTGGACAGTAGTGCCAAGATACAATAAAGGGCCGTCCAGAGAGCTCGGCGGCCGGTAGAGAGCCAAGTGCCAAGCTGGACTAGCGCACCGACCTGAATAAGCAGGCAAATCCAAAGTAAGTAGAAGAACCAGGGTGTCATCTCCCGGGGACCTTTGATGTCGGGGTCGATCAAGAGGAAGTAGAGGAGAGATCCACCGAAGAAACGCATAGCAGCGAAACCGGCTAGACCGAGCAGCAGAAAAAAAAGACTTGCGACATTGGCACGTTCCTGGTTCCAGCCACGATCCAGCCAAGTCCTTTGGTGCACAACGAATCTTCTCGATCCGAACCTATAGCCTATGGCAAAGCAAACGAAGCCCATCACGGACGCCGAAAGACCTCTCCAGATAGCCGCCTGGGAGGGGTCGAACCAAGCGTCGTCCAACCACACGGCGAAGAGAGCGCGAACCGGATAGAAAAACACGAAGAGCGCGAATGTCAGATGCAGGGGCTCGAAGAAGTCGAATTGTTTTTCGATTCGGCATACTCGCGTCAAGGCGGCGGCCCCGATAATCATCAGAACCGAGTACCACACGATTCGTTTCGTCGGATTGCCAACTGGCTGCACAGCCTCAAAAAAGAAAATGATCAGTGCGAGGAGAATCAACCAGAGCCACGCCGGCAACAACGGGCTTTCGGAAGCTGTAGCGCGAGTCATCTCTCCACGATCCCGGCCGGAAGCGGCTCTTCGGACGTGGGAGCTTGAAATTCCGCTCCTGGGGAGCCTGCAATGGGAATGTCAATGGCTGGCGACGGAGCCCAGATTGCATTGGCCAGCCTCAGCACGTGGGTGCGTTCCGATGGACCGATGAGAAGGATGGTGCCACCGTAGACCACGATCCCCAGCGCCATCCGGAGAATCCAGGAATGGCCTGCAAAAACCATCGCCGCCGCCATCAAAGCGCTGGCCAGGGCCGGTTTGAAAAGATAATGAGCCCAGTGGAGTCGTGAAACGCGCCGGAATTGGAACCAAAGACATAGCGCGATGAACGTCGAACTCGTCAAACGCGCGAGCCCTGCTCCCATCAGACCAAGCTTCGGAATCAACGCCAGGTTTAAAACCACACTCAGGACCGCGCCAAATCCCACTGCTTTCATATACGCGGTTGCACGATCGCAGGCCATCAAAGCATATCCCCAGTTCATCCCGATCAACTCGATGGCGATAGCCCAGATCAACAGTTGGAATGCGATCGTGGAGGCCCGGTATTCCGGCCCGTAGAGAGTAGTCAGGAAGGGCCCCGCCAAAATTGTTCCGCCCGCCGCCATAGGAATCGCCAGAAGAATGGTGAGTCGGAGAGAGGAATTAAGGAGCCCGGGCAGTCTCTCACTGGCCTGCTTGTAGTGTCGTGAGAGGACCGGGAAGGTGGTCTCAAAAAACAACCCTCCCAGGACCAAGACGAAAGCCACCGATTTGTAAGCGGCACTGTACCAGCCCACGTACACGTCGCCCCGCAGAAAACCCAACACCACCGTGTCGGTCAAGTAGTAAACCTGCAAAAGCATGAAAGCAAACCCCAGCGGCAGGGATTCTCGCATTGCCCGTTTCCAGAAGGCGAGATCAACTTGCGGCCGCAGAGACCCGTAGTCTCGCCGGAAAACAGCCAATCCCAGAAGGGCCGCCAGCGTAGTAGACAGGAAAAAGAAAGTGGGTATCCGCAGGACGTGAGAGGGCTGCTTGACCCAAAACAAGATCAAGGCAAGGTAGGGCACTGCCCGAACGATCTCGATTACGCCCACCACATTCATCCGCTCTACACCCTTGAATGCCCAGTCCATCAGAGCGGCGGTTGGGAACAAGGAGAAACCAAAGAGGACAATCAGGATCTTAAGTTGCCGATCGAGAGTCACGAGATAAATAAATACAAGCAGCAATAAGAAGGAAGCCAGCGTGAGCGCCATGCGGAGAGATAGAATACCGGTGACTTGAGGCTGCATTTGACCGGGATGCCGAGCCACTTCGCGGGTGCCGAACGTCATCAGGCCGAGGTGGGTGAGCAGCGTCGAATAAGTGAAGATCGCCAGCGCGAAATTGACTTGTCCAAAAGTCTGTACGCCCAATCGACGGGCAATATAAACCAGCGAAACGAAGGTCAGAAGCCGGCTCACAGCATACGAGGAAGCGAGAAACGAGTAGTTCTTGAACACTCGGACGCTCGCCTGGTTCCGAGCGCCGCTGGGTTGTTCCGGCATGGCTACGGTCATGATGTTTTCGGGAAAAAGGTGCCGGGGGAAGCGTCAGATCGTGAAACGTCGGATCGCAATTCGTCAGATCAAGGTAAAGTGAGGGAGGGGAACAATAAACCTCCCGCCACCGAGCAAGTAGTTCTTCTCACGATCGCGGAATTCCTCAATGAAGTGCCACGGCAAAACCAGGAAGTAATCCGGCTTGGCATCCCGCGCCTGCTCTTCCGAAATGATGGGAATGCGGGTGCCGACCGTTACTTTCCCCCATTTGTCGGGATTGCGTTCGGAAGCTGCGGTGATCAGCCCGTGGTCCAGTCCAAAGTATTGCAGCATGACATTTCCCTTGGTGGAAGCGCCATAGATGGCTACTTTCTTACCGCGGCGCACTTGCTCGCTGATGAATCTGGAGACGTCATCCTTGATTCGTTCCACCCAAACCGCAAACTCCCGATAAATTGCGACCTCTCCCAAACCCATCTTCGCTTCTTGGGCACGCAGAGCGTTCACACGTTCAGCGGCCAGCCTGCGATGCGCCGCGTCGCCGAAGCGAGTCTCATCGGCGCCGCGATTCCGGACAAAGACCCGAAAGCTTCCACCATTGACGTCGTTGAGCTCGACATCGACAACCGCGAGGCCATGCAGCTTCAGCAAGTACTCGAGCGATTCCAGGGAGTAGTACTCCAAGTGTTCGTGACAGATATTGCCAAAATCGTGTTGTTTGAGCATGAGCGGCAGATAACTCATTTGCACCACCCATAGTCCGTCCGGATCCATAACTTTCTTGATGTCCGAAACAAATTTGTTGGGATCTTCCAAGTCATAGAACATCGCGATGGAAGTCACGATCTTGGGCCGCCGACCTTTCAGGTCCGGATCCCGCTGAAACGCGTCGGCCTCGAAGAAGCCCTCGACTACCTTGTCTGCAATCCTTCGGGAGAAAACAGCCAGGTTTTCGGCAGGGTCGAAGCCGATTCTGTAGATGCCCGGTGTGAGGTACGAGGCCAACAGAGTGCCATCGTTACACCCGATGTCGACGACTGCCTCTCCCGCTTTGAGGTCCAGCAGTCGCTCGGCCGCGTTGGCGATATCGGCGAGAGCAGTCCGCATCGTCTGATTCGTGCCCGAACGATACCAATAGTTCTGGTACATCGCTTCACCCGCGACCGTGTGCCGCAATTGCAGCAGCCCGCACCCTCCGCAGAGCAGCAGTTCGAGCGGAGCCTTGAGGCCATCGGGTTGTTCGGGCGAAAGAAAGTTCGAGATATACTGTTCGCCCAGAGAAAGAATGGGGGTAAGTTGTCCGGCACAAACTCGGCAAGTATTCCGGATATTCACGTACGCACCTCTGGTTACGATAGATTTTCTTGCATTGCGGTCTTCTCTTGATTGGTCGCACCACTGGATTGCTTCGAGAGAGTGTGGCGGACATGAATTTCTCCCGAGCGGACCGTCTGCAGATCGGCGTCCACCATCATTCGCACCAGATCCTGAAATCCAACCGCCGGTTTCCAACCCAGAACACGATGGGCTTTTGCCGGGTTCCCCGCGAGCAGTCCGGTCTCGGGCGGCCGGCAATCGGCGGCGTCCTCGAGCACGAAGTCCCGATAATCCAACCCTACGTGGGCAAACGCCGCCGCGCAGAAGTCGCGTACGGAATGGGTTTCCCCCGTGGCGACAATATAGTCATCCGGCAGCGCTTGCTGCAGCATCAGCCACATCGCCCGCACATAGTCGCCCGCGAACCCCCAGTCGCGCCGGGCGTCCAGCCGGCCCAAACGGAGTTCCTTTTCCTCCTCCAGGCTGATCAGGGCCGCTGCCCGGCTGATTTTGCGAGTGACATAATCGATTTTGCGCCGCGGGCTTTCGTGATTGTAAAGAATACTGGAACAGGCAAATAACCCCTCATGCTGCCGGTAAACGGACGTGATCCAGTGGCCATAAGCCTTCGCGGCACCGTATGGATTCCGGGGCTGGAATGCCGTCGCTTCGGTCTGTGGCGTTTCTGCCGTGTTCCCGAATACCTCACTGCTGGACGCTTGGACAAAGCGTATGCGGGGATCGATTCTGCGGATGCCGTCGAGCAGGCGCGCCACGGTCAGTCCGTTGAGATCTCCGGTCGCAACCGGCTGGGTCCATAGATCGCGGCTCGAGGCGCGTGCTGCCAGGTTGTACACCTCATCCGGCTTGGAGTTGCGCAGGAGATCCTCGACCGACTCCTGGCCCAGCAGATCGGTCTCGACAATTTCGATCCGGTCGCAAATGTGCAGAATAAGCTGCTGGTCGGAAGATCGATCCGGGGTGGTGCCGACCACCCGGTATCCCTTCGCCAGGAGAAACTCGGCGAGGTAGGAGCCGTCTTGGCCATTGATTCCGGTGATAAGAGCCGCAGGCATTTCCAAGTTCAGAGCTGGGGATTTCAGGAAAGAAAATTCAGTCGCGGGCCGAGGCGCATCGCGCCAACTGGCCACTTAGTTGGTCTTCGAGCAGTTGGGTATCGGAATCTACCATCAACCTCACTAAGTCATGAAACTTGACCTTGGGACGCCAGCCCAAGATGCGCTCGGCTTTGCTGGCGTCGCCCTCAAGATGATCGACCTCGACCGGGCGGAAATATCTGGAATCGATTTCGACATACTTTTCCCAGTCGAGACCGGCATAAGCAAAGGCGGTCTCCAGGAATTCGCGAACGCTATGGGTCTCGCCCGTGGCCACGACAAAGTCGTCAGGGCGTTCCATCTGCATCATGCGCCACATCGCCTCGACATATTCCGGGGTGTAGCCCCAGTCGCGCTTGGCGTCGAGGTTGCCCATGTAGAGCTTCTCCTGCAGGCCGGCGCGAATGCGCGCGACTCCCCGGGTGATCTTGCGGCTCACGAAGGTCTCGCCTCGCCGCGGAGATTCGTGATTGAAGAGAATTCCGTTGCAGGCAAAGAGACCGTAACTTTCCCGGTAATTTACCGCCATCCAGTGGGCATAGAGCTTGGCGCAAGCATAAGGGCTGCTCGGCCGGAAAGGAGTGGTCTCGGACTGTGGATACTCCGGGGTTGTGCCAAACATCTCGCTGCTGGAGGCTTGGTAGAACTTGGTCTTGAAGTTTACGACGCGTATGGCCTCCAAGAGCCGGATGGTTCCCAGGGCGGTGACGTCACCCGTATATTCCGGGATCTCATAACTGACTCTCACATGGCTCTGAGCGCCCAGGTGATAGATTTCATCCGGCTGGATCTGGCAGAGGAGCTTGATCAAGCTGGTCGAATCGGACAGGTCGGCAAAATGCAGGAACAACCGAGCCTCGCGTTCGTGCCAGTCCGGCAGGATATTGTCGATGCGGCCGGTGTTGAAGCTGCTTGATCGCCGCTTGATGCCATGAACCTCGTAGCCCTTAGGGAGCAGCAACTCCGCCAGATAGGAACCATCCTGTCCCGTAATACCGGTAATCAACGCTCTTTTCATCTTCAACTACCATCCTTTTCTTGTCACTTCCACCAGAATTTATTACCTGACCCAGTTACAAATCAGCCGGCATCTCGCCGTTCGCGCCGGGGTCTCCAACTGCAGCCGATTCATCCGCCGGATGAGCGCCGTTGCCGTTCCTGGAAAACCACGGCAGCCGCGCCGCCGCCGTCCAGAAAACCTCCTGGGCAAAGACTTTTCGCGGATCGGCGGCATCCGCCTGCTGCCACGTCGCATTCGCCAACACCCAGATCACGGCCAGGGTCATCCCCACGGCCGTTCCTAAAAGGATGATCGCCAGGCGCGGGGGAAAAGATTTTTTGGTCGGGACTACCGCGGCGTCGAGCACCTTCACCGATGGAATCTCCTTGGCTTCCTCGACCTTCGCCAGCTCGTACTGCTCGGTAAGAAGCTCGTAGACGGTCTCCTCGATCTTGGTCTGGCGGTACAAGTCGGAGTAAGTCACGCCGAGGATGGGCAGCTTGCGAATCGAGGGATAGAGCGCGTTGTCGATCTTGGCGTCGCCGGACATGTCGCTGCCGCCCAGCTTGTCGAGCTCGTGGCGAAGCTCATTGACGCGCGCTTGCAGCGAGCGCACCCGCACGTTGCTGGAGGTGTACATCTGCTGCAGTCCGCTGAGCTCGGACTCGGCGGCGATGAGCTGCCCTTGCAGAGTGGCGGCAGCCTCCATCATGGCTTTGCCCTGGGCGGGAATGTCGATGGCCGTGTTCTTGCTGGCAAAGTCGCTGAATTTCCTGGCCGCCACATCCAAGTCGCCCTTGACGCCGCGCACCCGCTCCTCGAGGAAGATTCGTTCGCGGCGCGCCGACGAGGTGCTGACTTCGGCGACTAGCCGGTCGAGCTCGGTGACGTAGGCGCGGGCGATCGCGGCCGCGCGCTGCGGGTCGCGATCGGTGACCGCGACGGTAATGATGCCGCTCTTGCGGTCCTCCGAAAGCGAGGTGTGCTCCGCCAGCCGGGCGCGCGCGTCTTCCATCTTCGCCACCCAGTAGACGTGGCGCAGGTTGAATTGTTCAATGAGGCGGTCCGCGACGGTCTGGCTTCCCAGGATGCCGACGAAGAGCGCTCCGGAGTTTCTCATGCCCAGCAGATCGCCCGCAATGCTACTCAGGCCGGCCCCACCCGACCGCCCCGCCATGGCGGCCAGGAGCCCGGTGCCGGAACTCGACTGGCCCTCGGGCGGCATGAGCTTCGTGACCGATTCGTAGGAGGCGGGAATGAGGAACGCGACCAGCGCGCTGGCCAGCAACGCGCAGATCGCGGCGCGCAAAAGGAATCTCCGGTGTTCCCAGAGCAGCCGCAAATAGGCGAGCCCATTCGGCTGCGCACCCATCGGCCGGCTAAGCATCGGGGTTTCGGGCGAACCGCAGTCTTCGACCGCAGGCGGTGTCTCACGCCCTAGAATGCTGCCGGTTGTGCTCACGACCCGTCTCCCGTTTCCGCGCCGTGTTCCTCGCAGCGCCCACGACGGAACCGGCCGCGCTCCCGTTTCTCGAATTCGCGGACGACTTGTCTGTGGTTCTCGCTCAAGACGTGTTCCTCTTCTTCTTTTTTTTCTTTTACAGGGCGGCGCTCAATGCGCGACCCTTCCGGGCGAGAAACCGATCTCCAGCGAGGCGGTCACGTTGTTTCTCGCTCCCTGGAACAACAGCGGGAAATGCCCGATGCGCTCAAACTGAAGAAAACTCCGGAAAAAGATCCCGGACCCGAGCGCCATCTCATGGGTCGCCCGATAATCCTGCCACCGGCCACCGCCCGGAATGAAGTCTGTATCCACCTCGCTGTTCTTGGCGGTGAATTCCAAGGTTTGGCGCGGCGAAATCCAGTAGCGGGTCCAGGCCTGAATCGTCTTGCCTTCGCGCCCGACAGTATTTCCCACCAGGTTCCCGTTATTCGTGTACCCGTCGCGGTAACTGGAGTTCCAATAGTTCAGCAGACCGTGGGCATCGGCGGGCGCTCGCCCAGGAGATTCCGAAGATGTCCACTCGGCATGAAAATCCCATTTATTCAGGAACGGCAAGCGGACCAGGTAAATTCCCGGACGCACCACGGCCCGGGTCATGCCTTGCAACGGAATCGGGTCATCGTCGGATTCCAATTCGCCATAGAAAACAAAGCGGTCATGCCCATGCGGCACATGCCAGGTCCAGTCGACGGAAGTATGGGAATCGCCGGGCACGCTTCCCTCTTTCGCATTCACCCGCCCGAAGTAGCTTTCGAAGAAGGTGCGGGTGTTCAAGGAATCGCAGATGCCACCTATGGTGGTGGTGCGGGCATAGGAAAATTCGAACGACCGGAACGGTTTCACGCTGATTTTCTGCCCATAGAGGAACGGGCGTCCTGAAATCGGATGGCCTTTCTCGCGGCCCATAAACGTCTCCAGGTGTACGGGGCCGAGCAGCCGCAGAAAGGACGGCAGTTCGATCGGCTGCGCCTGCGTCAGGCGCACCATGTAGAAAGGATCTATATTGCCGCTCAAAATCAGCGAACCGCCCGGTCCCGGCCCCCACGAAAGGCTTTGCTTGCCAAAGGAGAACTGCCAGCCGTCCACATTGAAGCCGAGGTAACTATCCATCATGGCCACCCGGTTGATGGCGTCGAAAGGCTGGGCGGGACTGATCGGCACCAGGTCGCGCTCGGCAATCACCTCGCGCACCGCGTCGCTCAGGTGAGGCGCATACGGTGCGTGTTGAACCTCGCCGCTGAGGTGGAGAAACACACGTCCGGAGGTGAAGTCGGTGGAAAACCCCGAGATGAAATTGGTTCCCCGGCGGAATGGCCGGCCATAGTCGTATGCGTATGTCTGGCCGAAGTGGTAGCCGTCGGTCAGCACCGCCCCGCTGGCGCTGACGACGCGGGTATAGGCTGAAGGCAGCGCCGCCGAAAGATTCCGGTCGCCGGTCTGCAATTCCGCTTCCCGGTGAAACTCTTTCGCCAGTGCCGCCAGCAGCGCTTGCGCTTGTTCGTCGGCTGCGGCCGAGTGCCCCGGAGACCCCTGCGCCAGCTCATCGTTCGCTTCCGAGTTCGCAACCTCGATGGCCTCGGCGATCAGCCGCGCACATTCGGTCCGCGCCCACGGTTTCGTTCCCTCGAACGCGCTGTGGATATAGCCCAGCGCCTGCAGCCGCTCGATCGCCGGATACACCCAACCGTCGAGCGGCACATACGGCGAACCCATGCTTTCGGCCGGCGTGTCCTCGCCGGTGCGAAACATCTCACTAAACGAGGGCCAGTCCGCGCCGTGCGGTTCCTCTCCGCTCGGTTCCTCTGCGTGCCGTTCGGTGCGGGTTCGGCGCGAATAGATGTTTTGCGAAATCATGTAACCCGCCAGGCTCCCGATGAGCACGTCCGATGGAAAGTGCTGGCTCGCCCTTACGCGGGAAAAACTGACCACCGCCGCCAGGCCGTAGGCCGCGATCTTGGTGAGCGGCCCCGGATATTCATGCGCCACCACGCCGGCGATGGACCAGGCTGCGGCCGCGTGCTCGGAGGGAAAAGAGGTGCCGCCGCTCTGGAAGAATGGACCGCTGCCGTTGCCCTCGAGGGGACGCTGCCGCCGCAGTGAATATTTCAGCGTCTCCGCCATTGCCAGGCTGTTCAACGCCGCCTCGCCCGCCAGAAATCCCGTCTCCCGCCAGTGCTCGTTGTCCAAACGACCGTGCGAACCATAACTCAGCAGCCACATCCCGCCCGCCGCGCCGGCCAATGCGCCCACCCCAGCGGTCGAAATTGTTTTGTAACGCTGGATGGCCGCCGGCACATTCGACTGCGACTGGTGGAAGGATGAGTCGGTGGCAAACAAGGTAGCGCTCAGCCCGGCCAGCGGCAGAAGCCAGTCTGCGTCCGCCCAGCGCATCTTCGAAGGGCTGCTCCATATTTCTTTCTGATCGGCCTGGAACCTCCCAGGCAATCCCAATCCGTTTCGCGTTCCCGCAGATGTTTCCGCTGCCTGACTGATTTCTGGCGTCGCGCTCGCCGATGAAGAGAAAGATGAAGGTAAGAATGAAGGTGAAGAAGGCCAGGGCGCCGCAGATTCGCTTTCTGAGATCGAGGGCCCTGCTCCCTGCGCCTGCGCCTGGGCCGGAGATACGCGGATGCCCACGCCAAACAGCAGCGCCGTTCCTAGAATTCCGGCTTGGAGTCGTATCGTCACCAGCGCCTACGGAATCGCAACCGCTGCCACCAACGCGGCCGAGGAGGCGATCTGCGCGACCGCCAGAACGTTCTTCAAAGTGCTGCTGCCGAGCACCGGCCTCTCCGGAACTACAATCGTGTCGCCCGGACCGATCGCCGCCGCGAGCACGCCTCCGGACCAAAGGCCGCCCTGGTTGCGGCCCGTGACCGAACCATCGGCGCGGACGATGAAGATTGCGCCTTTGTCGGCCAGGTGGGTGGCGCCTCCCGCACGGGAGAAATACCAGCCGGCATTCCTCCCTGGCGTATAAGTGAGGGCGTTGGCGTTGTACACCTGCCCGACGACCAGCACGGCTCCGGGCTGCTTGGGGATGGTGAGCGAGTCGCCCGCGCGGAGCTCGATATCCTCGGGCGATTCCGCAAAATTCTTGCGGTCCGGGCGCAGGTGGATGACCAGCCGCCCCGATGTTGGAGCTCTTCGCAGCGCATCCAATACGCGCTGACGCTGCTGCATGGCGGCCTCTTGCAAGGCCGCTTCCTCGGTTCCCGACGTGGAGGCCGAAGTCTTCACCACCGTGGACTCCTGCTCCAGCCGCTGGATCAACTCCTGGCGGCTCGCCTGCTGAAGTTCGCGAACCTCGATCCGTTCGAACACCGCCGCGCGCGGACAGGCTGTCGGCAGGAGCCCGCCCGCGCGCTCCAGCAGCGAGCTCATGCGTTCGCCTGGCCGGATGCCATAAACCCCTGGTTTGCGGACCTCGCCGCGCAGGGTGACCGACGCGCCGATATCGTTCCAGCTCGCCTGTTGCGGCACGGTCAGCACATCGCCGTCGCGGAGCGGCAAATTCTGGTCTGCCTTGCCCGCCAGAGCGGCCGCCAGATTCAAGTCCTGGTGTCCAGCCGGCACGCGCTCCCCGGACGCGTTCGAGACCGCATAGTGCGTCAGGTCGCCGCCCTCGGGATTCGCGCTGCGCAGCAATCCGCCCGCCGAACCCACCAGGTCGGAGACGGTCATATGGGCCGCGAGAGGATAGCGGCCCGGCCGTGCGACATCGCCTCGAACGTACACGCTCGGCGGCGAAACCTGTTCCGGCTGGCGATGCACCAGGATCCGGTCGCGCGGCTGGAGCAGAACATTATCCAAAGGCTCGCCCGCCAGGGCGCCGCTCAAGTTGACGCTCAGGACTCGTGTCGTCCCGTCCGGCTGCCGGCGGAAGAGCTGTGCCGAATCCAGCCAGGCATCCGGGGTCAAACCTCCTGCCTGATAGATGGCATCGCGCAAATGCTGTTGGCCGGACGTGCGATACGACCCCGGGGCGCGGACCTCACCGGTGACGAACACTTCTGGATTGGGCTCGAAGTCGTACCGTCCGAAAATGTGTACGGTATCGAGCGGCTCCAGCTTGGGCGCCTGCTCGGGATGTTCGAGAGCGCTTGCGAGATCGAAGGTCTCGACCACGGGACGGTAGTCGGGCGCCTGCAGCCGGACGATCTCGGCATAGCGAGTCGAAGGTTCCGGAAGCAGGTCGGCATACGAAGTGACCAGGTCGGTGAGTTTCATCTCCTTCTTGTAGGAATACCGGCCGGGACGCAGGACATGCCCTACCAGGTAGATGGATTCCGAGTTATAAGGCGCAATCGGAAAGATGTGGATCTCGTCGCCATCTTGGACTGTGAACCCGATCATTTGCGCGCGCACGGCTTCGGCATCGCTCGAGTCGCCGATCTCGAGGCTCAACATCGTGCGCTTTTCATGCGCCACCAGGCGCTGGACTTCAATGTGCCGCAAGGCCGCCGCCGGAAGAATTCCTCCCGCCAGATCGAGTACGTCCAAGAGTGTCTTCTCCTCGCGCAACTCGTAAATGGCGGGACGGCGCACCATGCCTTCGACCGTCACCACCGGACCGAGCGGCGGTATCAGCAGGGAATCGCCGTTCTCGATGCGCTCAAGATCGCCACGAATGCCATGGAGCAGCAGGTCGTACGCGTCTACTTCCTCAATCAACTGCTTTCCGCGATAGTGTTGCAGCCGCCGGAGAGAGCCTTGCGCGGTCACGCCACCGGCCACGAACAGCGCATTCAACGGAGTCGAAAGCGAACTCACGTCATACGCCCCGGGCGAGCGGACTTCGCCCACCACATACATTCGCACCGAGCGCAGCCGCAGCAGGGCAACGTCCGCGGAAACATCGCGGAATTGCGTTCGCAGGGAGCGTTGCACCATTTCCTGCACATCGCCCAGCGTTTTCCCGGAGACGAGGACCGGCCCAGTTTCCGGCAGCGCCACCCGTCCTTCGCGGTCGACGGTGCGGAGCAGGCGCTGCGAAACTCCTCCCCAGAGATCAATCGAGAGACTGTCGCCGGGACCGACGACATAGCTCGGTCCCACGGGAAGATCCATGGGAATGTAATCCGGATTTGCCGCTCCTTTGCGGAAAACATCGAGGCCAAACCTCTCGAGCGGCCGATCATTCGCCCCCGCCTGCACATAGAGGTCGTATAAGGAGGGCACATCGGCGTAAGGATTCGGCCGATGCATCATCCTCCCTTGCTCCGGCTCGGGAGTGCGTGCCCGATCGGACTCGCGCCCAGTTGGATATCGCTCCGAGCGCCGCCCGGTCCGCGCCGTCTCGGTGCCGCTCGACGATCGATTTCCCGGCGACCCGGAGCGCGCCTGCAGATCTGCCTCGCTGGCGGATGGAAGCGCAGGATTGTCCCCACTCCCGTTCCCGGCCATGCGCGGAGTCCAGTTCGGCGCGGGATTGGCATCAAGACGCGCCGCCGTGAGCATAGTCTCGGGCGCTGCCATAGTGGCTGGATTTTCCGGGCGCTGGTCGGGCAAAGGACCGCTGTCATCCGGACTTGTCGTCGGGTTCGGTGAACTATCCTCGGTCCGTTGCACCGGCCCCGACGAACGCGGCGCCTCTCCGGGCGGCCCCAAGCTCGACGGCAAACTTTCACGATCCTCCGGGAGTGCGGGCGAGAGTCCACATTCCTCTACGTTCTGCGCATTGCACGCGGCGTTCCGGCCGGCGGTTGAATTATCAACCGGAGTATCGCGGCGTTCGGCGGCGCGCGCGAGCATTTGCGCCCGGTCCTGCCGCACCAGTTTTTGCTCCGCCGCGAGGTCGGAGTCCGGATTCACTCGCGGCACGAGATAGCCATACCGCTGCAGGAGGCGGGTGGCGAGCACGCGGGCGCGCAAGTCCGAGCGCAGGCGTTCGGCTACCGCGACATCCGTCAGATCGGACTCTTCCAGGATCTGTCCGCTGGCTCCCGCGTCCTGGGCAAGAAGACGCTTGAACTCGACCATCAGACCAGCCTCTTTATTTACGACTTCGAGAATCTGTTCGGCGGAAGCCGCAACCCTCTCAAGATTGTCGGAAACGATGTCGGGAGGACGGCCAGGCGCGCGCGCGGCGGTTTCTCTGGCTGGTGCTGGCGCTGCGCCCTGCCGCGATTCCGGTTGGCAATAAGCAGCCGCGCAGAACAAGAACGTCCAGGCAAGACAAACGATGCTTTTCTTTAATGGTTGGCGGTTCTTGAAGGACATATAGGGGTTTCTCTAGCGCGCAGCGGCATGGAGTTCGGTCCAACGGCTACGTTTTCAGAGGGGTTCGACGTCGGCTTCATCCACCTCAAGCACCACCGATCGCATGATCAGATCGATCGAGAGCACCAAGCGGAAACGTTCCTTGCGGCGGATCATGATTCCTTCCACACCTACGAGAAGCCCGCGCTTGACGCGGACTCTCGCGCCCTGGCACAGGTAGGGATGGGGTTGCGGCCGCAGACCTGCGGACATACTTGATTCCAGCGCGCGGATCTCGGAATCCGGAACCACAGCGGGCTGGCCCTGAAACGTCACAAATTGCACCACCCCAGGGGCCTGCAGAACACCCAAACGGTCTCGAAGATTCAGGTTCACGAAGACATAGCCTGGGAATAGGGCCATGTCCAATTCCTTACGGCGATCCTTCCAGCGGCGCACGCTGCGGTATACGGGAAGAAAGTAGTTCAATCCCCGGTATTCGAGATATCGGGCCACCATCTTCTCGTGCCTCGGACGAACGGAAATCGCGTACCATCGTTCGAGCGGCAAAAGCTTTTCGAACGAGGCCAAAGCCTGGCCGGGAATTCCGTTCCCTGACGCTTCGTAGTTTGATGGTATGTTCTCCAACACCGCTTCCACTCCGGAATGTGGCTCCGCCATCTCAGTTACATTTGACAAACGACTGCAAACCGCGTTGAATCATGTAGTTATCTAACAAACTATGCGACTAACTGTGAAGCGTCCCCACTAGCGATGGGCGTTCGCGCAGGGCGCTCAGAATCCCAGATTCCGAACTCTCCAGAGGTTTCATGCGCACATCGACAATTGCCCAATAAATAGTCCCGCGATTCTCCTCCGGTGCAAGCGCAAGAATTCGCATGTGCGGATACCGGCCGAGCAGAAACCCACATTGGGCTCTCCCCTTATCGAACTCGCCGAGCTCCAGAATCAGCGCGTCGGGCTGAGACTCTTCGATGGCGGCGGTTAGTTCGCTCGCATTGCCCACTTCGCCGACAACATCGATATCCGGTTGGTCGGCAATGGTAGCCAACACGAGTTCCCGCATCAAGCGCGGCTGGTTTGCGACCAGAACTCGTATACGCTTCAAGATGTAGCATCCTCAACTATGCACTTCTTACCTTGCTCGGCAGCCCTTAAGCAAGTACCAATGTGGGCCTAGCCCAACGTGCTCACAAGGCTGTTATAGGTACTAATCGACTGCCCAATGAGTGACAACGGGCGGCCGACAGTGATTGAGCGATTGAGCGCTGGGCATCTCCGATTAGGTCGTTTTCGGACGCGCGTGGATGGAGGACATTAAATATTCGTTGCTTCCCCGATCTGGCAACGTTCGATCATCGCCATCCGATCGTGTACACCGGCCTTGTGGAAAATTCGCTGAAAATGGTTCTTGACCGTACGTTCCGAAAGACTGAGCCGGGCAGCGATTTCCTTGTTTGTCAGTCCGAGTCCGACTAGTCCGACCAGTTGTTGTTCCCGCCGGCTGAGCCCTTGCGGATGGAAGGCTGTGACTTCAGGAGTGGCAGCGAGTTGCTGTGCGGCGCACTGGACGATTACCCGCGAGAAACAGGAGGGACAAACCGCCTCACCGGATCCAACCGCGCGGACCGCATGGACAATCTCCAAAGCAGAAGCGTCTTTGAGCACATATCCCATCACGCCGCTGCGCACGGCGCGGAAGAAGGTGGTCTCGTCGCGTTCCATTCCGATCATGACGATGTTCGCGGGCGTCAGCACTCGACGGATGCTCGCCACCAGACGTGGACCATGAAAAGCCAGGCCGGGAGAGTCCAGCAGCACTACTTCCGCTTGGCTGGTTACCAATTGATCCAGAACGGTTGGCGCAAAGGCGACGGCGCCGACCACGGCCACATCGGCTCGCTTGGAGAGGATGCGAACCAGAGCTTCGCGCAGCAGACGATTTTCCGTCAATAGGAAGACATGCGTCAGGCGACAAGGTACGCCATGCGACATTCACGACTCCTTCAGTCGGTACAACATGAAGTGCAGAGTTTTGGGGATATCCATCAATATTCCTCACACCGATCACGCTGCCAAGAACTGTTTCGGTTCAATTTCCACTTACCAAACTCTACCCGACTCGCTCGAGATCGGCTGTGATCAAGGAACATTGTGTTTGTGATGAATGGTTTGTGCCGGGGTGCGGCAGAATCGCGCTTTCAGCGCCCCGGGATGGACCGGTTTGAAGGCATTCCAAGGTGGACATCTCCCAGATCGGCGAAGTACTTCTCTTGAAAAAAGTGCCATCGCCTGTGGGGACCATGAAGTTGCCATGAACCCCGGCTCACTTCGTGCGTCCGTTCACTTTAGCCGCAGGAATGCTTGCCACTCTCTTACGACTTCAGTATCGGCAAGGGCTTTGACAAATACGCCACCCACTACGGACCTCGCTTGAAAATCCATTTGTTTGCCGGACTTCGTGTCGTACCAATCCGTCAGTGGAACACGGGATGGTGTTTCGTTCAGCCACTTTGCGATGGGTGCCATAAGTGATTGGAATTGGCTCGCAGTCTCGGACAGGGTTGCCGTCCAAATCTCCCAATCCAGCTTGGTGTAGTCCTTCCGGTTATCCAGCGGCAGGCCATACTTATTGGTATGCTTTGCGTAGAAGCTCAACTCGGTCCGCTTCACATTCGGATCGAATAGGTCCAGTCCCAGAACTTGGTCCCACACCAGGTTATACTTCTGGCTCCAAGTTCCCGGCGCATCAAAAGCCAACTTATAGTGGTCTCCCTCCTTCGCCATAATCTCCCACTCACGAGCCATTTTTCTTGCGAGTGCGTCGAACTTGGCGGCTTCATCCTTTTTCCCCAAGCCCCGCGCCAATGCCGCATAGGCGCCTAGCCCTTCGATCGCTTTAATAGAAAGATTGGCGTTGTGAGCCAAATGGCCCGCGAAATCATCCGTAGAAAGCTGATTCTCGGGATCTAATCCTTTTTGTGCGACATAGTCAGCCCACTTCATAAGTAGTGGCCAGTATTGTTCGGCCACGTGCCAGTTTCCTTCCTCGCGTCCTAAGGCAGCCACGAGAATAAGTAGATTGCCGCTTTCCTCTATCGGCATCTGATCGTCTTCCGTGCTCTCGCCGCCGCCGTAGACTTGACCATTGGCCAAGGGGAACGTTCCGAGATCGTGAGGCGCAAAAGGGAATTTCCACCGGGGCAACCTCGCATAGTCCAACACTGGCCTTAGCTGTGCTTCCAACAGTGCTGGGTTCATCAGCAGGAAGAAAGGTGCTGAGGGATAGAGAACGTCAACGGTTGAGATACAGCCGTTGCTGAAGTTTTCTTTTGGAAACATCAGCGGTGCGCCATCCAAATCGGCTACCAGCGCGTGAGCGGCGAGAGTTTGGCGATAAGCGAGAATGGCAAGGTCGGAATATTCTCTTCCACCCGCACGTTCCAAAACAGATCTAAGTTCGCCGTCAAATCGCTTGCCTCGCTCCACTAATGCCGCGTGCTGGCTCTCTGCTGCTTCGAGCATCTGTTCCGTCGTCTGTCCATTTCGTTGCCAAAATTCACGCAACCTGCGGTGCATGTACTCAATCGCATACCCCTGGGTGTACGACAGCAGCACATGCATCTCAGCGTCATTAGACGGCGTTACGCTCGCAGGCAAGAGCACGGCTAAGTGGGCCGCGTCTCCCGCCCTTGAAGGCATATCGAGATCGTCGGCGGTGGGTAATGTGCCGGAATGCAGAAAACTCTCCATCGCGCCGGACGCATTCGCCAGAACTGCGTGCTCGGATTCCGGGACTGCCAGATGGAAATAGCCCCAATCGGCGCGGAGGTCATCTCCTGAGCGCGCGAGCACTTGCTGCTCTTGCGATCCCACGCTGAGGACGGTGAGATCTCCAGCGCGAAAACGCCCCCAGACGACGGGTTCAAATTCTCTGTCGACGGCAATGCGCGGATCGATGTCCAGCAGAACCGATACCTCATGTTTCTTTCCATCGATTGAATGAATACGCCAGGTGAGATACGTGACGGGGCGCGACAGTAGGTCCAGATCTTCGGGGAACGCCGGAGTGAAGAACGTCAACTCGAGTTGCACTCCGGATGCTTCGAAAACGTAGATTGTGCGTGTAGCTTCCAGCCGCAGCGACAATTGTTTCATTGGCGGCACGTCAGGCGATGGGCCCTGACCCATGTACCGATACACGGCGCCATCGACACGCAACAGGCCGGTGAGTGGCTGTTCGACTCCCGTCCAATGTTTTGTGTTCTGGTCTGTTAGTTTGTCCGCCATCGACCAGATGCTGAAATAAGGGTTGTGTACTACCAAAGGCACTGCTGGCGGCCGGACCTGCCCGAATGACATCGCCGCAATCGTCACCACAATGATTGAGGCCAGGGTCCATTTGCACAAGAGGTCGCGAATGCTTCTCATGATCGATGAGTTCCTTTTTCCCGTTGCCGTTCTCGCGTCCCCGAGACGACACTTGGGCATGCGGTCCGTTGCAATGGTAGCGCGACCAACCGCCACTCCGCCGGACAATTTAGCGATTCGAGCAGGTTGCGCTCTCAGGATGGAATTCAGGCTTGCCTACATCGTCGATGGACAGCCGACGGTGACGCCCGTACACGGCTGCTTACTCCAGACGATCGTGGCGTACAGAGGGGGATTATTGACGGGACTTGGGACGAAAGAAGTGACCTCATTCGTGAGGCTGTTCTTGTCGAGAGTACATCACAAAGATCCTTGACGTGGGCCTCTGGGTTGCGTCCCAGGGGAACCAAGTGGCAACGGGTAGATTGCTTCCCCACAATCCAACCGTTGCCACCGGAACGCTTCGCGGGACCTTCTCGACTGAATCCCGCGCCCTTATGCAGTAAGGCGGAAAGCGCGAGCAAAACGCCTCACCGGCCACAAAGAAATTTTATTCGAGCCCGCGAGGGCCTGACCCGGTCCTGCCATTTTGCGGGAATCAAAGGCGAATCGGGTAGTGGTGCAGTTTCAAGCTGCACCACTACCGCGAATCGAAGGCGATTGACGACCGGTCGGGCGGGCGAATATGCTGTTGGTTTCTCCGGAAAGCGGCAACCGGCGCCCATGCCCGAAGATCAGTCCGGTCAGGTCACCGAGCTTTTGCGTCACTGGAAACAGGGCGACGAAAGAGCCCTTCGCGCTCTCGTGCCCTTGGTCTACAAGGAGTTGCGGCGTCTCGCGCACTACCACCTCCGATCCGAGCGGCCGGATCACACCCTGCAAAGCACCGCCCTGGTTCATGAGGCCTACCTCCGGCTGCTGGGAGGCCAACCGGTGGAACTGCAGAACCGGGCCCATTTCGTTGCCGTTGCTTCGCGGCTCATGCGTCAAATCCTCGTGGATTATGCCCGCGAACGTCGAGCCGCCAAACGTGACGGGGGATGCAGGATCGACTTCGAGGATCTGGCCGCCCTGCCGGTCACCGGAGATGCTGAGCTCCTGGCTTTGGATAGTGCTCTGGACAAGCTGTCTCGCATCGATGACCGACAGGGAAAGATCGTAGAAATGAAGTTTTTCGGGGGGTTGTCGGCTCCCGAGATATCCGACGTGCTGGGCATCTCGCGCGCCACCGTCGACCGCGACTGGGCAACCGCCCGCGTTTGGTTGCATCGCCAAATGAGCAGAACAGCAGAGCTATGACCGGCGAACGTTGGGAGCGCGTCAAAGAACTGCTGCACGAAGCCATGCAACTCGGTCCCGAGCCGCGCGCCCGGTTTCTCGATCAGGCCTGTTCTTCCGACAACGCTCTGCGCGCCGAACTGGAGTCCCTTCTGTTGGCCGAGGAGGGCATCCGCTCCAGCTTTCTGCAATCGCCACCGACAGACACGGACACGGTGACTGCCTTGGAACCGGGGCAGGATTTCGCCGAGCGTTTTCAACTCGTCCGCAAGCTTGGTGAAGGCGGCATGGGACAAGTCTGGCTGGCCGAACAAAACTCTCCCGTGCGCCGGCAAGTCGCGCTGAAGCTGATCAAGGCGGGGATGTACGACGAGGCGGTCGTGCAACGCTTCCAAGCGGAGCGGCAATCGCTGGCGATCATGGATCATCCCGCCATCGCCAAGGTGTTTGACGCTGGGACGACGCCAAAGGGTCAACCGTACTTCGTGATGGAGTACGTGCCCGGACTGCCGATTACGGAGTATTGCGATCAGAAGAAGCTCAAGATCAGGGATCGGCTTGAACTTTTCATCCAGGCCTGCGAAGGCGTGCAGCACGCGCACCAGAAGGCCATCATCCATCGCGATTTGAAACCGGCAAACATTCTGGTGGTGGAAGTGGACGGCAAACCGGTGCCGCGGATCATCGACTTCGGGCTGGCGAAAGCGACCACTCCTCAAGATGCGGGAGAGAGCCTGTTCACGCAACTGGGACATTTTGTGGGGACGCCCGGGTACATGAGCCCGGAGCAGGCCGATCCCAACCTGCAGGACATTGACACGCGCACCGACGTGTACTCGCTGGGGGTCGTGCTCTACGTTCTGCTGACGGGGTTGCAGCCGCTCGATACGAAACAATATAAGAACCGGCCGCTCGACGAGTTGCTGCGAGAGTTGCGCGAGCACGAACCGCTGCGTCCGAGCACCAAGGTCGGCGCAGACCGGGATACCTCGACCTCGACCGCTGAGGCGCGCAGCACCGAGCCCAAACAGTTGGTGAGCCTGCTGCGCGGCGATCTTGATTGGATCACGATGAAGGCGCTGGAGAAGGACCGCGCCCGCCGCTATGGCGCGCCTTCGGAACTGGCCGCCGACATTCGCCGGTATCTGAACGATGAAGCCGTCGTGGCGCGTCCGGCAAGCGCAGGCTACCGCTTGCGGAAGTATGTCCGCCGGCATCGTGTCGCCGTGAGTGTGGCCGCTGGATTGGTGCTCTTGCTGGCCGCATTCTCCGCCTTACAGGCCGTGGAACTGCTCCGGATTACGCGTGAGCGTGACCGCGCCAACCGTGAACGCGATCGCGCCACCCGCATCACCGATTTCATGACGGGCATGTTCAAGGTGTCCGACCCGAGTCAGGCGCGCGGCAACAGCGTTACCGCCCGCGAGATTCTCGATAAAGCGTCAAACGATATGGGAACCGGCCTGACGAAAGATCCCGAGGTTCAATCGCAGATGATGCAAGTCATGGCGCGCACCTATTTGAATCTGGGGCTATACGCTCGCGCTCATGAGCTGGCAAAGCGCGCCTTGGATGCGCGTTTGGGCCTCCTCGGACCCGATGATCCGAAGACGCTGGAGTCGATGACTCAGCTGGCTTCGATTCTGGAGCGCGAGGGACATGCCGCCGAAGCAGAGAAGCTGGAGCGCCAGGCGCTGGCGAGTGAGCGCCGCATTCTCGGACCCGATGACCCGCTTACGATCGAGACCATGGATCACTTGGCGGTCGCTGTGCAAGACCAGGGGCATTACGACGAGGAGGAGAAACTGGAGCGCGAAGTGATCGCAATCGGGACGCGCACATTGGGTCCGGAGAGTGCGCAAACCTTGCAGTCGATGAATAACCTGAGCAATGCGCTCTGGTATCAGGCCCGCTATGCCGAGGCGGAACAGGAGTATCGTCAGTTACTCGATGTCGAACGCCGGGTTTGGGGGCCGGACCACCCCGAAACGCTGAAAGCGATGGGCAATCTGGCATTGACAATTCAGTCGGAGGGACGCTTCGCGGAAGCCGAGCAGTTGTATCGCGAAGTTTTGGCGGCGCAGCAGCGCGTGCTGGGACCGGAGCACCCGACCACCGCCACCGCCATGGAAAACCTCGCAACCGTTCTTACTGTTGAAGGCCGTTTGGCGGACGGAGAGAAATTGCACCGGGAGACATTGGCGATTCGCTTGCGAACCCTGGGACCCGAACATGCGGACACATTGATATCCAAATTAAATTTGGCCGACGTGCTTCTCCGGGAGGGCCACGTCCAAGAAGCGGAGAAATTACAACGGGAAACGACGGAGACTCAGGCTCGCGTCCTCGGACCTGAGAACCCCGATACCTTGCTGTCCCAGTCCGATCTTGCCAGAACACTGATCAGGGAGGGCCGTTACGGGGAAGCCGAAAAGACAGCTCGGGATGCCTTCGAAGCACAGGTTCGTAGTCTGGGACCGCAGCATTCCGATACGCTGAATACGCTGCAACTACTCGGAACAGCCCTGGCCTACAACCATCACTACCCCGAGGCCAGCAAGCTGTTTCGCGACGCGATCGAGAAAGAGGATAATTCTCCGGGGCAAGGGAACCGTTGGTCGGCGTGGTATGCCTTTGCCTGTGTGGCAGTGGCTGCCCACCATCCCGATGACGCACTTCGTTATTTACAGGAAGCCATTAATCGCGGATATAAAGATGCCGATGCCTTGATGACCGACGACGATCTGAAGAACCTCCGCCACAACCCTCATTTCCAGGAGCTCGTCGCCACCCTCAAACGCCCGCCCGCAAAAGTTCAAAGCCAATAGCAGAAGGCCTGCGGCGTTTCGTCGACCAGGCGCCATCACCGATCACTCGTAGCGCAGGGCCTCGACCGGATCCAGGTTCGCGGCGCGTGACGCGGGAATCAGCGCGCTCAGCACGCCGACGAGCAGCAACACCAGGGTTGAAATTATGACGGTGAAGAAAGAAATTTTGAGGTGAATGTCGGCTTTGCCGGAGTCGTCCTCGAAAAGCGGACCCATCAGCGGAAGCGTTCCGACTGCAACGGCAACCACGTAGGACACCACGATCCCGATGGCGCCGCCGAGCAGCATGATGAGCAGCGTCTCGGCAAGAAACTGCGCCTTGATATGCCACTTCCGAGCGCCAAGAGCGCGCCGCAAGCCGATTTCCCGAATCCGCTCATCGACCGAGACGAGCATGATGTTCATCACGCCGACGCCGCCGATGCCGAGCGTTAAAATGCCGATGAAGATAAGCAGCACTTGCAGGCCGATGGTGATGCCGTTGATGACGGGCCGAAACTCCTCGCGGCCGAACATCTGAATGGCTTTCTTGTCGGTGGGCGAGAATTGCTGGCGCGTGGCGATCGCTGCCAGAACCTGTGCCTCGGCGCGCGCCTCGTACTGCGGCGCGATGGGTTCAAACACCAGAACGTCGCCGTACTTCGCGTTCCAAAGATCGCTCGCCGCGGAGTAGGGAATCCACGTCGACTCGTCGTCGCTGGAGAAATAATTGCTCAACTGGATCTTCCGATCCATGGTGCCGATCACGGTAAACCGCACTCCCGCAATTACGACGGTCTCGCCCACGGCGGGGCGCCCGCCGAATAACTGCTCGCGCACGCGCGCTCCCAGGAATACGACGCGGCGGCGTTCGAGTTCGTCGAGAGAGTTGATCCAGCGGCCCTCCGACGGCTGTTCGTTGCGCATATCGCCGTATTCCGGGCAAACGCCGCGGACGGGTGCAGTGCCGACCATGCGGTTTCCGTAGGCGATGCCAGGACGGCGCACGGTCTCCAGACACGCGTGGCGCACATAGTTGGCAGTCTCCTCGATCATGTCCAGGTCGGCTTGCTCGAGGACGACTTTCTTGCCGGCGCGTTGGCCGCCGGGTTGTTCGCTGGTCTGCTGCGGCCACGCGATGACGGCGCCTTTGCCGAAGGCGTCGAAGCCACTGGTCAGAATTTCGCGGAAGCTGCCGCCATAGGCGATCAGCAGGGTGACGGTGGCGATTCCCCACACGATGCCGAGCATGGTGAGCGCGCTGCGCGTGCGGTTGCGCCGCAGCGCAAGCCAGGCTTCGCTGAGGATCTGATAAATCATGCTAGCCGCCCGCCTCGTGGCGCAAGGCTTCGATGGGGTCGATCGCGGCGGCGCGGCGGGCCGGATACACGGCCGAAAGGATGGCGATGGTTCCGAGAACTGCCATGGCCACCATTCCCGTCTGCCACGTCGGCAACAGGCCGGCGAAGAAGTCCGGCATCGGCAGCAGATTGACCAACGCGCACAGGCCGAATGCGACCAGCAGACCGGCGCCGCCGCTGACCAGCGCGACGATGACTGCTTCCAGGAAGAACTGCCGCATTATGCTGCGCGCCGGAGCGCCTATGGCTTTGCGCACTCCGATCTCGCGGGTGCGTTCGCGAACCGCGACCAGCATCACATTCATGACGCCGAGTCCGCCAAGGAACAAGGTTACGATGCCGACCGCTCCCAGAAAGTACTTCATGCCATCGGTCATCGTGCGGAAAGCTTTTGCCTCCTGGATGGTGTCCCAGATGGGGCAGGCTTCTTTATCGCTGGGATCGAAGCCGTGCAATCTTCCCAACACCCGTCTGATCTCTCCCTTGCAAGCTTCGTGGTGCTCGACCGAGCGCGGGACGACCAGCAGTTGGTCGAAAGTCTGGGACGTACCCGGAGGCTTGTCGGGAAAGTCACGCCGCATGGCGGAAAAAGGAATGAAGATCTTGTTGATGTCCCACCCGTCGTAACTCGAGTCCTGCTTCTTGGACGACATCACGCCGACCACGGTGAAGGGTATGTCGTTGAGGTAGACGAACTGCCCGACGGCGGGACGGCTGCCGAACAACTGCTTCTTCGCGTCGGAACCGAGGAAGGCGATGCGACGGCTCTCGGCGATGTCATTCTGATCGTAGAAGCGGCCCTCGCTGACGGCGAGGCTGCGAATCTCGGCAAACTCCGGCGTCGAGCCGGTTACCGTGAACGCAGCCGCATTGTAAGCGGTGTGCGAACGCACCGTGTCCTGCTCAAGCTCCGGGATCGCATACTGACAATCGCTGGCCTCTTCCTGGACGTGAGGAAGATCGGAATCAACCCAATGCACCAAGCGGCCTGCCCGCATACCGCCAGCCTGCAGGCTGGTGCGACCATGGAAGACAATCATAAGGTCGCGGCCCAGAGTCTCGGCCTGCTTGGCCTGGCCGACGCGCAGGCCCTCGCCGGCGGCGACCATCAGGACGATCGAGACCACCCCCCAGGTGATCCCGAACATGGTCAGCAGCGTACGCACTCGGTGCGCCCAGAGGGTCCGGAAAACGTCCTGGATGAGATCACGAAATGACATCTAAAGGTTCGACGCGTCTTGACCGGAAATGAAAGCGCGGACGCGTGTCCTGCTTTGATGTACGTAATAAGGAGGGGTCCGGTTCCAGCCACGTTTGTGACCAGCGGCAGCTTCAAAGCAAGCGCGAAGTGATATGTTGGTGCCTGGGCCGATAGATTTCTCAGATTGAAAGTTGAGCAGCAGAGATGACTTCACCGCCAACATTCGACACTTCAAACAGCACTCGGTTATCGGGGCTTTCGCAGATCGTTGGAAATACGCCACTGCTGGAGATCCCCTTCGAGTTTCGCGGCAAGCAACGTGTGATCTATGCCAAGTCCGAGCAACTCAACCTGACGGGCAGCATCAAGGACCGCATGGCGCTGCATATCCTGAAGGAGGCATATCGAAGCGGGCAACTCCATCCCGGCGATACGATCGCCGAGGCCACCAGCGGCAACACCGGAATATCGTTTGCTGCGATTGGCCGCGCTCTCGGTCACCCCGTCAAGATCTTCATGCCGGACTGGATGAGTCGCGAACGCAAGGATCTGATCGCGAGCTATGGCGCCGAGATCGTAGCCGTCAGCCACGAGCAGGGCGGATTTCTGGGCAGCATTCGCATGGCGGAGGAATTCAAAGCCAGCCATCGAGACGTGTTTCTGCCCTGCCAGTTTTCCAACGATGCCAACGCCGAGGCGCACGAAGCGACCACCGGGCCGGAGATTTGGCTGCAACTGGAAGCTGCCGGACGCGTGCCCGACGCTTTCGTTGCCGGAGTTGGCACTGGCGGCACGGTAATGGGCGTAGGTCGATTTCTTCGAAGCAAGAATGCCAAGATCAGCGTCCATCCCGTCGAACCTTCGGAGTCCCCGACGCTTTCCGCGGGGCACAAGGTTGGCAAACATCGCATCCAGGGGATTTCCGATGAATTCATTCCACCGATCGTCGACCTGGCGGCCTTGAATGAAGTCATTGCTGTTTCCGACGGCGATTCGATCCTGATGGCGCAGAAACTCGCATCGACGCTGGGCTTGGGAGTCGGAATCTCGTCCGGATGTAATTTCCTGGCGGCGCTAAAGGTGCAGGAGATGCTGGGCGATGCGGTTGTCGTGACCGTATTTCCAGACGACAACAAGAAGTACTTAAGCACCGACCTGATGAGGCATGAGCCGATTCGCGACGAATACCTCACGCCCAGTATCGAACTGAAGGGGCTGTCGGCTCTGCCGCGCGTCTGTGCCTTCTGTGGACGCGGTCGGAAATGAGGGGAGACGAAATGCTGGAAAGACGCAGTCTGCCTACACAAGCCCTCCTCGTATTGCCCAACCCTGAAGGGCGCACAACGTTCTGCTAACCTAGTCTTCGGCGTTTCGTCCACAACAGGAGTGAGGTGTTTATGCTGGGAGGTTTACGTTTGCCGACTTTTTTTCTGATTCTTCTTGCTGGCGCAGTTTCCCTGGTCTTCGCGGAGGATTCTCGCGGCGGCGACTCCACCGTTCCTTCCGGTCCTTCTTCTGGTCCTCCGAAGGCCAAGGTTGCGCCGGTTGAGGATACTGTCCAGGGACACAAAATCGTCGATCCCTACCGCTATCTGGAGAATCCGGACGATCCCGACACCAAGCTCTACGTCGAGCAGGAACTCAGCTACACCCGCAGCATCCTTGATCCGCTCCCCGGACGCGACAAGATCAATGCGCGTCTCTCGCAATTGCTGCAGATTGGCACCGTCGGAGCTCCGCAGATGGGTGGAAGGTATTACTTCCATACCCACCGCGAAGGCAACCAGAACCAGCCTGTTCTTTATGTACGCGAGGGTGTGAACGGAGGCTTCAACGAGAAAGACCGGGTGCTGGTTGACGTCAACAAGTTGTCCAGCGACGGCACAGTTGCGTTGGATTGGTGGTTCTCATCCGAAGACGGCAAGTATGTGGCCTACGGAACCTCCGCTAGCGGATCGGAAGAGAGCACGCTCCGCATTGTCGAAACTGCGACCGGCAAATTGTTGCCCGATACCATCGAGCGCACACGCTTCGCCAGCTTGGCCTGGGTGAAAGATAGTTCGGCTTTCTACTACACCCGCAATCCCAAAAAAGGCGAGGTGCCGGCCGGAGAAGAGGTCTACCACGTCAAGGTTTTCTACCACCAACTGGGAAGCGATCCCGCCAAGGATCCGCTCGTTTTTGGAGAAGGCCGCAATCCACAGGACATTCCGAGCGTCACGCTCTCCGAAGACGATCGCTGGCTGCTGATCGATGTTGGCGAAGGCTGGACGAAATCGGAGATGTATCTGCTGGATCTCCAGTCGAAGAATCCTCCCCTCGAAATCACGACTGGCAAAGATTTTCTTTACGGCGTCGAATTCTTTGAGGGCAAGCTCTACATCACCACCAATGAAGATGCCCCCCACTATCGCGTGTTTGTCGCCGACGCGGCCAATGCCAAGCGCGAGAACTGGAAGGAAATCATTCCGCAGTCGGACGCCGTGCTGCAGAACGCGAGCGTGACCGGCGGCAAGCTGTTATTGCAGTATGAACATAATGCGACTTCCGAACTCAAGCTGTTCGGGCTCGACGGCAAAAAGCTCTCCGACATTTCGCTTCCCGCGATTGGAAGTGTTTTCGACGCCTCCGGCCGCTATGACCGCAACGAAATCTTTTTCGGATTCCAGTCCTACACCGTGCCGCCCTCGATTTACCGCGTCGATTTGGCCGACGTGAAGAGCGCGCTCTGGGCGAAAGTCGACGCGCCCTCCATCGATCCTTCGGCCTACGACGTCGAGCAGGTCTGGTACACCTCGAAAGACGGCACGAAAATTCCGATGTTTGTCGTCAACAAAAAGGGAATCGAGAAGAATGGCAAGAATCCCACCCTGCTGACCGGCTACGGCGGTTTCAACGTCTCGCTGACGCCGACGTTCAGCCGCAGCATGTATCTCTGGATGGAGCACGGCGGCATTTACGCGGTCGCCAACCTGCGCGGCGGCGCCGAGTTCGGAGAAGACTGGCATCGCGCTGGCATGCTCGAAAAAAAACAGAACGTCTTCGATGACTTCATCGCCGCTGCCGAATATCTCATCGCACAGAAATACACCGACAAAGATCACTTGGCGATTCAAGGTGGATCGAACGGCGGTCTCTTGATGGGTGCGATGATTACGCAGCGGCCAGATCTGTTCCGCGCCGTCGTGTGCGCGGTTCCGCTGCTCGACATGCTGCGCTATCAGAACTTCCAGATCGCAAAACTCTGGATTCCGGAGTACGGATCGGCCGAAGACGCCAAGCAGTTTGACTGGCTCTACGCCTACTCGCCCTATCATCACGTGAAGCCGGGCGTGGAGTATCCCGCCATCCTCTTTATGACGGGAGATACCGATACGCGCGTGGATCCCATGCACGCCAAAAAAATGGCCGCGCTCATGCAAGCCGAAGCCAAGAACGGCGACAGCAGAGAAAGACCAATCCTGCTGCGCATCGACATCAAAGCCGGACACGGCCAAGGCAAGCCGGTCACCAAGCAGATCGAAGAAAGCACGGATATGTACTCGTTCCTGTTCTGGCAGTTGGGGGTCAAGCCGTAACCTGGCGATGTGGAGAGACGGGCGTCCCCGCCCGTCCCCCTGTGCTCCTCTGTGCCCTCTGTGGTTAAATGATCTCGGTGTCGGCTGACCCGAAAATCCGCGTTTTAGTTGCAAAGCCGGGCCTCGACGGACACGACCGCGGCATCAAGGTGATAGCTCGCGCCCTTCGCGATGCCGGCATGGAGGTCATCTACACCGGCCTGCGCCAGACGCCGGAGATGATCGTCAGCGCCTCGCTGCAGGAAGACGTGCAGGTCATCGGACTCTCGATTCTCTCCGGTGCGCACAACGCCATCGTTCCCCGAGTGATGGACCTGCTGCAGCAAAATAAAATGGACGATGTGCTGGTGGTGGTCGGAGGCATCATCCCCGATCAGGATATCGAAGGACTAAAGAAAATCGGCGTGGCGGCCATTTTCCAACCCGGCACTCCGATGGACGACATCGTAAAGTTCATCCGCGAGCGCGTGAAGCCGCACGGCGTACCGGCTGTTTAGGCTGCGATCCAGGCTACAAATCCGGGGCTACAAAACCAGCGACCAGCTCAGAAACGCCCACATCCAAGCCAGATTCAGGAGACCGAGTGCCGTGACATAGAACGTAAGCTGCTTCCCATTCCAACGCTCGGCGTAAGCTCCGCAAACCAGAAACGCGGGATACACCATAAGCAGATAGCGCGCCGCCCCCAGCAGCGGCCGCCCCGTGTACATCAGCATCTGCAGCAACACCGCGAGCGCGAACGCCTTGTCTTCGATTTGCACTCCGATTCGCACTCCGCGCCGCAAGCTGATGACCGCGAACAGAATCACCAGTCCCAGCTTGATGGCGAGCAGAGCGTCGTGCTTGATCACGATCAACTGCACGGCTTCCGCCAGACCCCTCCACGGCGGCGCCATCGTCATGCCTTGATAGAGCCGGTAAGCTTCCACCACGGAAGGTCGCCCCGACCACCGCAGCCAACCCCAATAGCCAAGCAATCCGAGAGGTGTTAATGCCACCACCAGCGACCGGCCTTGCCGGCTGCGCAACGCCATCACCGCGAGCGGGACGAAAACCAGCACACCCGTAGGCCGCGCCGATCCCGCAAGCACCCCGCAAACGGCCGCCGCTTCCCACCGTGCTTCGCGCCCAAAGACGACGGCCCACAGCACCAGCGCAAGCGTCAAGGAGTCCGCGTAGCCGGCGAAGAGCACAAAACTAGCCGGCCACGCGCAGAACAGCAGCAGCATGCGCAGTCTTCCCACCTCCGATAGCTCGCCTGCCAGACGAAGCAGTCCCCAGAATGAAAAGAACGCCGCCACGGTTGAGACCAGAAGTGCCGCCGCCGTCGCTGGCATCAACCAGCTCACCACCCGAATCGCCGCCGGATAGAGCGGATAGAAAATCACTCCCGCGGGCAGATCATATCCACGCGCGGCGATCCGCAGGTACCAGAGCGTATCGAAGCGCTCCCAAATCCTCAGCAACGCATAGCAAAGACCGTGCGGCGCGGGCAAATTGTCAGTGAGCGCATTGCTGTGAATCAGCGCCGGATCCGGATGCAGAAACGGCAAGAATCCTGCTGCCATCGCCGAATAAAACACGCGCAGCGCCGCGGTTAGCGCCATGGCAATCTGCCAGTCTGGCCGGGATGCGAGCCTCCGTAACATGGTTAGATTGTAGCGCCCCACCTCTGGCGCTCCCCGGTACTCCGAATCGCCGCACCCGTGCTGCACCTTTAATCGGCGCTGTGCTCTTCCTCGGCTGGTATAGTAAGTAGTTTCTCAAGTTGTTGAGAACTCCGCCCTCATGCGCGAACAAACCGAATCCACCGCCCTCACGATCAACAACATCCTCCCCACCAAGGTTGACCCCAGCTCTCTTCGCTTCGAATCCAACATGCGTGCGCTCGCCGAACTCGTTGCGCAGGTGCGAAACGAAGAGGAAAAAATTCGCGAAGGTGGAGGTGCCAAAGGCGTCGAAAGTCAGCACGCCAAATCGCGCCTCACCGCCCGCGAGCGCATCGACATCGTCGCCGATCCAGGGTCTTTCTTCGAACTCGGCCTCTACGCCGCGCACAAAATGTACGAAGAATGGGGTGGCGCACCGGCCGCCGGCGTCATCACTGGACTCGCCCGCATCCACTCGCGCCTGGTCATGCTCATCGTCAATGACGCCACCGTCAAAGCCGGCGCCTTCTTTCCGATGACCGCGAAGAAAGTCATCCGCGCGCAAAACATCGCCATCGAAAATCACATTCCGACCATCTACCTTGTCGACTCCGCCGGAGTCTTTCTCCCTCTGCAAGAGGACGTCTTCCCCGACACCGACGATTTTGGGCGCGTCTTCCGCAACAACGCCGTCATGTCGGCCATGGGTATCCCGCAGATCGCCGCCATCATGGGCATGTGCGTGGCCGGTGGCGGATATCTCCCCGTGATGTGCGATCACGTCCTCATGACCGACGGCAGCGGCCTGTTCCTCGCCGGCCCCGCGCTCGTGCAAGCCGCCATCGGCCAAGTAGTTTCCGCCGAAGAATTAGGCGGAGCCGCCATGCACTCCGCCATCAGCGGTACCGTCGACTTTCGCGAACCCAACGACGAAGCCTGCCTCGCCCGCATCCGCTCGCTCATTGACAAATGGGGATACCGCCGCCAGTCTCCCTTTGATCGTAAAAAGCCCGTCGACCCGGCGATGCCGGCCGAAGAAATCTACGGCGCCTACGACGCCTCGCCCGCGCGCCCCTATGATATGAAGGAAATTCTCGCGCGCATCGTGGACGAAAGCCGCTTCGACGAATACAAGCCCGAGTATGGCAAGACGATGATCTGTGGCTATGCGCGCATCGGAGGCTTCGCCGTGGGCATCGTCGCCAACCAGAAACTTCACGCGCAGCAAACCGACCACGAAGGCCACAAGCGCATCGAGTTTGGCGGCGTCATCTACACCGAGTCCGCCGAAAAAGCCGCGCGCTTCATCATGGACTGCAACCAGAACCTCATCCCGCTCGTCTTTTTCCACGACGTAAACGGATTCATGGTGGGACGCGACGCCGAGTGGAGCGGCATCATCAAGGCGGGAGCGAAGATGGTGAATGCGGTGTCGAACTCCGTAGTGCCCAAGATTTCCGTGATCGTCGGCGGCTCTTTCGGCGCCGGGAACTACGCCATGTGCGGCAAAGCCTACGATCCACGTTTCGTCTTTGCCTGGCCCACCGCGAAATTCGCGGTCATGAGCGGAGATTCCGCCGCCGGCACGCTGGTAGAAATCAAAGTGAAGCAACTGGAGCGCAGCGGCAAGAAGTTGAGCGACGAAGAAAAAAAAGCGCTCTTCGATTCAACCAAGGAAACCTACGAAGAGCAGACTGACCCCCGCTATGGAGCTGCGCGCTTGTGGATCGACAAGATCATCGACCCGATGGAAACGCGGCAGGCTATTACGCAAGCGCTGGAAGCGGCATCGCTTAACCCGGATGTGCCCGAGTTCAAGGTGGGAGTCTTACAAACATGATTTCAGTTCGCGGATTGGCGCGGACGAACGCGGATACGTCGAGGTAAGACGATGTTTGGTAGACGTACCAAGATATTGGTGTCTGTGGGTGTGTTGAGCCTTGCACTTTCCTTCAGTTGGATGTTTCTCTGGAAGCGAAGCGTTGACATCCGCAACGAGCAACTCAGGAAGTCGCCTCCTGTTGTCAATCGCGACGGCTCGGTTGGATGGGACGCTCCCATATGGTCAGAGTTTCCGGGAGTGCCAAAGTGCTATTTCGGGACGGCGCATTCATCCTGGCTCTGGGAGTTTTCTCTTTCGTTTTTGACGTAACCAAAGGCAAGAGCAAGAAGCGCGTTTGAATGTTCGGTGAACAGCAGCACGTTAGCCGCGTGCGTTGAGAAAAAGAAGTTGGAATGTCAGATCAAGTCAAACTCGTCGAATGTCCCCGCGATGCCTGGCAAGGATTGAAAGGGCAGATTCCATCTGATCTAAAAGTAAGCTACCTGCAAGCGCTGATTAGCTCCGGCTTCAAACACATTGACGCCGTCAGCTTCGTCTCTCCGAATGCCGTTCCGCAGATGGCCGACTCCGAAGAAGTTCTGAAAGAACTCGACCCGCCCGACGATGTGGAAATCATCGGCATCGTGGTCAACGAAAAAGGAGCGCAGCGGGCGATCGCGACCGACGCCGTCCGCACCCTGGGTTTCCCATACTCGATCTCTCCAACATTTCTGCAGAACAATCAGCGGCAGACGCTGGAAGACGCCATCGAAGAACTGGAAAAGATCGAGAAAAAAGCTGACGAGGCCGGACTCGACACCGTCGTCTACATCTCCATGGCCTTCGGCAATCCCTACGGCGACCCCTGGACTGTAGATGAAGTCGTCGAAGCTGTTGCGTTACTCGAGCTACAGGAGATTCGCACCATCTCGCTCGCCGACACCGTAGGCCTAGCGCCGCCCGAGAAAATTCGCGAAGTCGTCTCCGCGGTGATGGCGAAGTATGATTATCTCGAAATCGGAGTCCACCTGCACAGCCGTCCCGACCAGGCCGCTGCCAAAATCGTCGCAGCCTATGAGGCCGGCTGTCGCCGCTTCGATTCCGCCATTGGCGGGCTAGGCGGATGCCCCTTCGCGCAGGATGAGCTAGTTGGGAACATTCCCACCGAAACCGTAATCGCAACCCTACGCAGCTGTGGCGCGCAATTGCCCACGCTGAAGCCGTTGGACGCGCTGTTGAGAGCGACAGTCGAAATCGGCGCGAGGTACAAAACTGCGACGGACGCAGGCTGAGAGGGCGCCGAAAATCACCATGAGTTACAAAACGCTCCAACTCGCGCTCGACTCCGCCGTCGCCACTATCACCCTCAACCGGCCCGAGAAGCGCAACGCCATCAGCTACGAACTCATTGACGACCTGCTCCATGCTCTGGACGAAGTGAACGACTCTTCGGCACGCATCCTGATTCTGACTGGGGCCGGGAAGGCCTTCTGCTCCGGCATGGACCTCGACGGCCTGAAAGCCCTGATCGGCCGCACGCCCGAGCAAAATGTCGAAGACTCGCGAACCATGGTCGGCCTGTTTCGCTCGCTCTATGAGTTTCCTAAAATAACGATTGCCGCAGTCAACGGCGCGGCCATTGCCGGCGGCACCGGACTCGCCCTTCTTTGCGATTTTACGCTCGCCGTGCCGGAAGCCAAATTCGGCTACACTGAGGTTCGGATTGGATTCGTGCCCGCCATCGTCTCGACTTTTCTGCTGCGCCAAACCGGCGAAAAAATCGCCCGCGATCTGCTGCTGACAGGCCGCATCTTTGACGCGGCGGAAGCCCTGAAGATGGGCTTGATCAACGAAATCGTTCCTCCGGAGAAGCTACTCGACCGCGCCCGCGAACTCGCCGCGCAGTTGGCGGAGAACAGTCTGCTTTCGCTTTTCCATACCAAGCGCCTGCTCACCGATCACGCGCGCGTCGAACTCGATGCGCAAATCGAGGCCGCCATCCGCGAAAATGCCGGTATCCGCGAGAGCGCCGATTTCCGCGAAGGCATCGAGTCTTTCCTCGAAAAACGCAAACCAAAATGGACGGGCCGATGAACCGTCCCAATAGATCGATGTCTGTCAATGCCAATCAGACGGTGCCAGCGACGGTGAACGAAACTCGCATCCGTGTCCGTTATGCCGAAACCGATCAGATGGGCGTCGTCTATCATTCGAATCATTTCATCTGGTTCGAAGTGGGACGCGTGGAACTGCTCCGCCAGCTTGGCTTCAGCTATAAAGATATGGAGCGCGAAGACGGCTGTTTCATCGCCGTTGTCGATGCCCAGTGCCGCTACAAGGCTCCAGTGCACTATGATGACGAGGTTATCGTGCGTACGTACCTGAAACATGTTCGGGACAAAGTGATCCGCTTCGGATACGAATTGCGAAGCGCGGAAACTGGCGAGTTGCTGGCCGAAGGCGAGACCACCCACATCGTGGCCGATGCAAGAATGAAATCTCGCGCCCTGCCGGAGAAATATATGACCGTGTTCCGGGCTGCGGGGGGCAGCCCCCGAAGGGGCATTTGATTTCGAGAACTAGCGGCATCGCTAAGGCGATGCCATGATACGAAACAGATTTGTTCCACGATCTGCGTATGGACGAAACTTGGGAGCGAAAGGCGAAAGGCGAAAGGCGAACGACGAACAGCGAACAGCGAACGACCACTATCTGAAGACCGGAAACTGAGGATCCAAGAACTGCCTTGAACGCTCTGCACATCAACGGAAACGATCTCACGCTTGAAGACGTGCGCGAAGTAGCGTACTTCGACGTCCGCCGCCCCGTCCTCCTCGATCCCGACGCGCGCGAGGCCGTCAATCGCGCCCGCGCCGTCGTCGACGCCCTCGTCGCCAGTAACAAAATTTCTTACGCGATCACGACTGGCGTCGGCAAGCTGAGCGATGTGCACATCGCCGGCGATCAGGTCCGCGAGTTGCAAGTCAACCTCGTGCGCTCGCACGCCGTCGGAGTAGGCGAACCGCTTTCGGTTCCCGACACGCGCGCCCTGATGCTCTTGCGCGCCAACTCGCTATCGAAGGGCAATTCGGGCGTGCGCGCCATCGTCATCGACACCATCTGCGAGATGCTCAATCGCGGCGTGACGCCGATGGTCCCATCGCAGGGAAGCGTGGGAGCGAGCGGCGATCTGGCGCCGCTGGCGCATCTGGCCCTGGCATTGATCGGTGAAGGCGAATGCACTGACGAAGCCGAAAAAGGCGCACGCCTCGCCAGCGCCGAAGCCTTGAAGCGCGCGCAAATCAAGCCGTTGGTGCTCGAAGCGAAAGAAGCGGTGTCACTCATCAATGGCACACAGGCCATGCTGGCCATCGGCACTCTAGCGCTGCTTGCCGCCGAGACGCTGGTCGATACCGCCGACGTCATCGGCGCGATGGCGTGCGATGCTCTCCAAGGAACCAACGTCGCTTTCGACGAGCGCATTCAAAAGGCGCGCCCGCACGCCGGACAAATCAAGACCGCGGCGAACCTGCGCCGTCTGCTCGAACGGAGCGAGATCCGCGATTCGCATCGTGACTGCGGCCGCGTGCAGGACGCCTATTCGTTGCGTTGTATCCCGCAGGTTCATGGCGCGGTGCGCGACACGCTTGCTCATTGCCGCGCGGTGTTTGAGACGGAGACGAACTCGGCGGTCGATAACCCGCTGGTGTTCGTGAAGAATCCGAAAGCGTCGGATGGCGACGGCGAGGGCGACGTGCTCTCCGGCGGAAACTTTCACGGCCAGCCGCTCGCCTTCGCGCTCGACTTTCTCGCGATTGCGTTGAGCGCGCTGGCCGGCATCAGCGAGCGGCGGCTGGAGCGCATGGTGAATCCCGCGCTCAGTGAGGGGTTGCCGCCATTTCTGGCGCCGGGCGCGGGCATGAACTCGGGCTTCATGATGCCGCAGGTGACCGCTGCGGCACTCGTCAGTGAGAACAAAGTGCTGGCGCATCCTGCGTCGGTCGATTCGATTACGACTTCGGGAAATAAAGAAGACTTCGTTTCTATGGGCATGACCGCGGCGAACAAGCTGAAAAAGGTGGTTCAGAACACGCGCAACACGCTGGCCATCGAAGCCATGGCAGCGGCACAGGCGATTGACTTCCTCGCGCCGCTGAAGCCTTCCAAGCCATTGCAGCAGGCGCATGCGGCGATCCGCGCGGTGTGCGCGACCATGGAGAAGGATCGCGTGATGTACCCGGATTTCGCGCGCATCGCGGAGTTGATCGCCAGCGGGAAGATAGCCGCGGTGTTGCGATAAGAAGCATCTCACATCCCTGCACGGGTCTTGCTTAGGCCGGCTCGGCCGCGTTCCCATCCAACCCCAATTCCCTCGCGATCCCCTGCATCGCTTCGATGCAGAAAGCGATGTGCTCTTCGAGATCCACTCCGAGATCGGCGGCGCCCGCGATGATGTCTTCGCGGTGGACGCTGCGCGCGAAGGCTCTGTCTTTCATTTTTTTCCGGACGGATTTGGCTTCGACTTCGGCGAGCGACTTTCCCGGCTTAACCAGAGCGCAGGCGGTGATGAATCCAGTGAGTTCATCGCAGGCAAAGAGAGTTCTTTCCAGCTGCGAGAGGCGCGCGACGCCGGTGTACTCGGCGTGTGACATAATCGCGCGCCGCACTTCTTCAGAATAGCCGTGTTCTTTCAGAATCTCGGAGCCTTTGTAGGGATGCTCTTCCGCGGTGGGGAATTTCTCGTAATCGAAGTCGTGGAGAAGGCCAACGATGCCCCACAGCTCTTCGTCAGCTCCGGTTTTGCGAGCGTAGGAGCGCATGCATGACTCGACGGCGAGCGCATGTTTTCGAAGACTTTCCGACTGGGTGAACTCAGTTAGTAAACACCATCCGGTTTCACGCTGATTCATGTTTTATACCTGTTTTCCAATAATTCCCGCCGTTTAATCACGGCTCTGTTGGGATAAACGCTTTGTTTTCTCACTTTTGTCTTGACTTTCACAGGCCCAATACAGCAGATTACCCTCTAGTTGGCTTTGAGAGTAGCCCCGCTCTGGCACTCGCAAAACCTGAATGGCTACCACATTAACTCCCGTGGATTCACGGGAAGTCGTACGCTGCGACCGTTGTCTCTTGGTGCAATTCCGCACATCGAATAGCCTCTGCCGCCGTTGCCATCTGCCCTTGGATGAGGACGAGGCGGAGATCACGGCTATGACTCCGGCGCCGGAAGTGCTGCCGGTGAACATCCATTCTACCGGGCGCGGGCACCTGAGGCTGGCGCACTCGATCCGCTCGCTGCGGCTGCGCAATGGCCTGAGCCAGCGGCAACTGGCGCTGCGGATGGCAGTGCCCCGAACCTACGTGTCAAAAATCGAAAACGAGAAGGCGACGCCGACATTGTCTTCGCTGGAGCGACTGGCGAGGGCGCTCGAGGTGAGTGTGCCGGATCTGCTCTCGGGTGGAGAGCGGAATCGGCAGGAGGAAGTCCGCGAGTTGATGGAAGATCAGTTCGTGGCCGACGTTTTACCGTACCTGTCACAGTTGAACGGGATGCAAATGTCGAGCATTCTGGCGCAAGTGCGGGACTTGACGGTGCGGCCGCGACGGAGCGCGTAAACGGGTGACGCGGGCATGCCGCGTCTCTCCGGAAGCGCGGAGTTTGAGTAGATTTTTATCCGGGCACACAACCAACTGGACAGCCGGGGCTTCGGGCTCCGGCTTTTTTTGTGGGCGCTGCGCTGCGTGCGGGAAGTGGAGAACTGCATAGGCTTGCGCAGTTGAGTTACGTTGTACGCAACAGTTTGCATGTCGCCCTGAAATTTCTTGAGGAAATGTTGGTTTCCGCTTGACCGGCACGGATGAACAAGCTAACCTCGCCAGAATCCCCCGCAAGCTGGGAGAGAGTCACCCAGCTCGATCCTTTGGTGAACAGGAGACCTCAATGAGAATCTCTCAGATCTGTGCAGTGGCTGTGCTGCTGGTAGTCGCTTCGGTGATGGCCTTCGGCGACGGGATCAACGATCCAAAGATCATCATCCGCAGCGCCAATAGCGCGAATGTAGCGTGCCCTCCAAAAGGATGTCCGGGAGTTGGGCTGAATTTTAGCTTCAGCGTCCCTAAGAGCGGATCGGGCATACTGTTTTTCACGAACGCGAGTGGACAGAACTGGACTTCGCTGGCGTTGATTGAGAAAGGCGAGCCGGCGATCGACATCAGTTGCATTCAGACCCTGTTTCTGCACTGCTCGACCAAGACCTTGAAGAACGGCTCGGTGGAAATTCTGCTGTCGGGAGTTCACGGCGGCCTCAATCCGCGCAATGGGATACTGAACGGGCAGAGCTTCTTCATTAATTTCGAGAGGCAAGGGCAGAGCAAATGGCCGGGCGGACTTTCGTTCACCGCGCACGCGGGCACCGTTCCGGAGCCGGGAACCGTGGCATTGATGATGACGGGATTGGCTGCGGTAGTTTCGCGCCGCAAGATGTGGAAGGTCAGCCCGAAGGCTTAGCACAAACTCAGAGTGACCACTTGTTTTTGTACCAAGAGTGGGTGCCCCAGGTCTCGATTTTGAGACTTGGGAGACTACAACGCTTCAAGTGCAATTCACGCGGTCAGAGACCTAGTGGTTCGCTTTCGAGAACTGATTCACCAATTGTGAGAACTGCGGGAGGGCTTGGAGCTTCTGAAGCTCCGGATCGTTCCAGGCTTCCTGCGCGGAGTAACCCTTCTCCAGCGCCAGCCGCAGCGACTTCAGCGCTTCTTCCGGCTTACCGATCAAAGTCTTCACTTGCGCTTCTGAGTAAATCAGCTGTAGATCGTCAGAATTGATGGAGCGGGCCTGTTGTGTGTACTGCAGCGCGTTGGCGGCATCGCCCTTCTTAGCGTAGAGCAGTCCAAGATCGCCCATGATACTGGCGGATCGCGGGTTCACCTGAAGCTCCTGAAAAGCAAGCGAGATGGCTTTGGCGTAGACGGTGGAGGCCTGATCGGAGTGGCCCGACCAGCGGTAAGCGTCGCCTAGATTGCCCAGGAGCACTTCGTCGTTCGGAGTCATCTCGACCGCTTTTTCGTACATCTTCGTCGCCTGGTCGTAGTTCTTCAGGAAAAAATAAGCAGTGCCGAGGTTGGAGTAAGTGTCTGCGTCCGGGGCGAGCGCCAGAGCTTTCTGAAATTGCGGAATGGCCTCGCCCCACTTGCCTTCGCGCAGATACACCGAGCCGATGTTTGCGTAGCCTATCGGATTATCCGGGCCGAGTTCGGTGACCTTCTGAAACTCGGGGAGCGCTTTGGTGCTGTCGCCGAGCCCGAAGTAGGCATTGCCGAGGGCATTGTGATTCGTCCAATTGTATGGGTTGGCGGCGACCGCCTTTTGGAAGGCGGCAATGCCGTCGTCACTCTGACCGCTGCGGATGTAGGCGTCGCCCAGATTCCGATAAGCCTCATCCGAGTTCGGTGCCAATTCCAGTGCGCGTCTTAGTTCGGTGACCGCTTCCGTGTTCTTCCCGGTGGCGGAATAAACGCTGCCCAGCGAGATGTGAACTTCGGGTAGGTTGTTCGAAAGGCGCTCGGCTTGCTGCGCGGAGAGCGTTGCCTTCTGTGCCCAAACGCTTTCCTTGGTTTCACCGTACATGCGAAGGCTGGAGTCGGCGAGTCCGGTGTAAGCCAAAGCGAAGTTGGGATCTTTATCGATGGCCTGCTCGAACAGCGCTACGGCGGGCCGAATTCCGCTGGTGTCGTGACTGTTGTGCAGGGCATTTCGCCCCTGCAGATAAAGATCGTAGGCCTTCACATTCTCCGTGGGGTGGGCGCCGACGCGTGCCTGCTCTTCGTCGGTCGGCTTGAGGGCAAGGGCCGTGGCCACGTTGCCGTAGATCTGATCTTCGAGGGCAAGCACGTCGCCCGAGGCTCCCGAGAACTCCTGGCTCCAGACACGCTTGCCGGTGGTGGCTTCGTCGAGACCGAGGGTGACGCGGAACTTGTCGCTATTGCCCTGCACACTGCCCTGCAACACCAGGTTGACGCCGAGTTCGCGGGCGAGCTTGGAGAGAGGTAGATCCTTGGCGGCTGCTTTCTCAACGGCGCCAGAGGATGCGATGTGCACTTCCTTCAACTGAAACAGCTTGGCGGCGAGAGCTTCCTCAATGCCGTCGGCCACGTAACCCAGGGCTTTGTCGTCCCCGACCTTCTTTAGCGGCAGGATCGCAACATACTTTCCCTGCTTGAGCGAGGGGATGCCTTGCGCCATCTCGCCGGAGGATGTTCCCGAGCGATTCAGCAGGGTGCGCCCGGCGAAGATCGCCAGCACGATGACGAGCACGGCGCCGGCGATCCACATCCAACTTTTTCCCGGAAGATCGAGGTTGAAGCGCGACGTGCGCACCACCGGATGCGCAATCATCCTGGAAAGCGCTTCGGCGCTGATGTGGGGATTGGCTTCCCAAGTCGTCAATTGCTGCAACAGTTCGACGGCCGAGTGATAGCGGTTGGCGGGTTCGCGCTCCAGACAGCGGCTGACGATAGCGCTCAGGGATTTGGGAACGGAAACGTCAACGTCGGAAGCAGCGCGAGCGTCCTCGCGCGTGCGCTTCATGAGACTGGCGATGGCGGTGTCGGCCTCGTAGGGAGCTCTTCCGGTGAGCAGTTCGTAGAAGATCAGGCCGACGCTGAAAATGTCGGAACGCTGATCGAGCGTACTGCCCAGAGCTTGCTCCGGCGACATGTATTCGAGCGTGCCGACGATGGCGCCGGTCTGGGTCATGCCAGAATCGCCGAGCGAGCGCGCCAAGCCGAAATCCATCACCACGATGCGGCCGTGCTTGTCGCGCATGATGTTCTGCGGCTTCAGGTCGCGATGGATCACGCCTTCGGAATGGGCGGAGTCAAGTGCGCGGCAGACCTGCTCCACCACCGCGATGGCTTCCTTGGGTGAGAACTTTCCCTGGCGGCGCAAGATGGTGCGCAGATCCTCGCCGTCGACGTATTCCATGCTGATGAAGCGGATGCCATCGGCCTCGCCCAGGTCGTAAATGCGGACGACGTTCTTGTGCGTGATGTTGCGGGAGAGAATCAGCTCTTGCTTGAAGCGCAGCAGAATCGCGGGATCCGTCGCCAGTTCGGGTCGGATCACTTTGAGCGCGATCAGACGGTCAAGTTCGCGGTCGCGAGCCTTGTAGACGGCGCCCATGCCGCCCTGCCCCAGCACGCTCAGGATTTCGTAGCGTCCACCGAAAAGCACGCCCGGCTGCATACTCAGAAAAGCGGAAATATTGTCGGTCAAGGACGGTGCTGGGCGAGCGTGAGGAAGACCTGTCGCGCCCAGAATCGGGGTTCCGTGCGGCAAGGTGGGAGCATCGGAGAGCGGTGGGTTCGAAAGAGGCGGAGGTGTTAGCGCCCCAGCGCCAACCATATCTCCGGACGCACGGGTACCCGGCATTGTCGGGCCATCGGAATCATTGCCCATGCGGTAGCGCTCATCCATGTAGGTTTGCCCGGATTTGGAGAGCCGGCGAGGGAGCGCGCCCCAATCCCACAACAAAGGCAGCGTCCGCCTCAGGTTGTCGAGGGGAATTCGAGAACCCAGCACTCCGATATTCAAGAGAGTATACCCCGGAAACGGTCTTGGGGAAACAGTGAAGCCCCCACAAAATAGTGTTTCTTGGGCCCAGACCGTTTCCAGGAGCGGAACCGGACGGATAATGTCGCAGCACTCGCCGTGGATGACGCGGGGGGGATTGGGGATGGGGTCGAAGAAAACAGCCTAGTGATTTGTCGTCTGCGTCTAGTGTAGTGCGTCAAACAGATCGACGTTTATGATTCGCTGACTTCCCCCGTGATCTTCTGTGTCCCCCGTGGTTAAAGCCTTTGACTTCCTCGGGCAAACACCAATCTTCTTATCGGATCGAGACGAAACATAACCATCGCTATCTTCACCGCGCTACGCTAGTTTGCGTTCTTGCAAGGCTCGGCGGTGATCCACTTTCCGAAATTTGCCAGCACATTGCCCCAGGTGGCGGAAACCGCTTGGCCTTCCTCGGTCGGCGCATACACCCAAATGAAGAGCCTTAGACCTGGATCGTCGCTTTTTTCGGGTACAACATACCCCGTGCTCTGCGCCGCATCGTGTACCGTCTTCGAAGCAAGTTCGCCGAGGTTGCTCATGAACACCCGCGTGGCTTCCGGGCGCCCCAAGCATCCTGAGTAATGTGTCGTCTGCGGAATGAGGGCAAAACGCACCAATATCGGTCGCGGATCGTTCGCCTGTAAGTGGTCTTTCAGCCAGTTCCAGTTATGTTCAAAGTCCTGGTGGTTCACCGCAGTGTTCGCCGGAGGGAAGGTGTGCAAGACGTCTAGCAGGTTCTGCTCCATGATCGGCTTTTGGTCCTGGACCTGTTGCGGCTCCCATACCCACACATTGGGTGACCTATCGCTGAGATTGGGAACGAGATATTCAGGCACGCTGGCGGCCGTGTAGTTGGTCTGACCTACGGGTTCGGAGCGGCCCGATCCCAGGAATTTCTCCCGGATACCAAGGCGATCGTTCAGCGCCGACCTCGCGTTCTCATTGGCCAGCATCAACTGACCCGCCATGAGATCGCTGGCCAGGCCGGTGGCATCGCTCTTGCGCTCTGGCCGCGGTCGATTGTCGATAACCGGAGATAATTGTTCCGCCAGGCACTTGTCCCTATCCTTAGCCTTCGTGCATTGCCCGGCAGCTCCCTCCAGATCCTTCTGCCACTTCAGCCATTTGTTTGCCAGCAGGCTGCCCTGCTTGACGGCCCGATCGGGAAGCACGACAAAAATCAGAACCACCGCAAGCGCCGCCGTCAGAAACCAGGGCAACGCCGTCCAGAACGCATACCCCTTGTGCGGCTTTAATACGTGCCTCACCTTGGGGAAGAAGCGCAGGATGAGCGCGATGATGACCGCGATTGCCGCGCCCGTGCCAATGATCTTGGTGTCGGGTGTAAAAGCTTCTAGAATCAGAGACACTAAGACAGGCAAGCCAGCCAGCGCCCGGCAGGTTTCTAGGAGCTCAAGATACCACTTATGCCTGGTTTCAGAAGTCCGGCTGGACGGCGAGTGGTTCGGAGGAGGTGCTATCGGCGGGCGGTTCGGCGGCCCTGGTATCGGATTTGATGACGCGTTCATAAGTCATGACGTGGGGCCCGGTTTCCGAGAGGCGTTACTATAGCACGGACGGTTACTAAGTCAACAGAAGACTTCCCCCAGCCAACCGGTCGGTACGAGAGTTTCGTTGATCGCTGCCCGCCGTGCTTAAATGAAACAGTTGGGCGCCAATTTTTTTCGCGCCATCCACGCGCGCGGCCACGCCGGCATGACCATTAACCTCAACGTGGCAACCTCGGTAAGAGGCAAAATAAGGTCTTATAAAGCTGTATTGGTTTTCTCCGTGCCTTAGTGTCTCCGTGGTGAAAGTCACGGTGGGAGCCAGCTAAGAGAGAACCAGGTGGAGGATCATTGGACTTCCAGTTAAACGAAGAGCAGCTGCACTTGAAGAAGACGGTGCGCGAGTTTGCCGAACGCGAGATTGCGCCGAACGTCATGAAGTGGGATGAAGCCTGCGAGTTCCCGCTGGCGACGATTAAAGAGCTAGGCAAGCTAGGGCTCCTCGGTACGATCTTCCCACACGAATACGGCGGCGCAGGCATGGGCTACGTGGAGTACGTCACGGCCATCGCGGAACTCTCTCGCGTCGATGGATCGGTCGGCATCATCGTGGCGGCGCACACGTCTCTGTGCTCGAACCACATTTTTCTCGCTGGAAATGAAATGCAGAAGAAGAAATATATTCCGAAGCTGGCCACCGGCGAGCACATCGGCGCATGGGGATTGACCGAGCCCTCGGCGGGGTCGGATGCGGGCAGCGCGCGCATGACGGCGGCGCGGACGAAGGACGGATGGATCCTCAACGGCACCAAGACGTTCATCACCAATGGCCACTATGCCGACGTGATTGTCGTGCTGGCAGTGACCGACCGCGCGGCGCATACCCACGGCCTTTCGGCGTTCATCGTAGAAAAAGACAGCCAGGGATTCCACGCGGGCAAGAAAGAAAACAAACTCGGCTTGCGCGCCAGCAACACCGCCGAACTGATTTTCGAAGACTGTTTCGTCCCGGAAGAAAACCTATTGGGCAAGGAAGGCGATGGATTTATCGATGCCATGCGCGTGCTCGACGGTGGACGCATCTCGATCGCCGCGCTCTCGCTCGGCATGGCCGAGGGCGCATACCGTGCCGCGCTGAAGTACTCGAAAGAGCGCCAGCAATTCGGCCAGCCAATTTCGGAATTTCAGGCGATCCAGTGGAAACTCGCCGACATGGCAACGGAAGTCGAAGCGGCGAAACTTCTGATGTATCGCGCCGCCGCCATGAAAGATGCCGGCATGAAAACCACGCTCGAATCATCGATGGCCAAGCTCTACGCCAGCGAAGTGGCCGTGAGATGCGCCAACGAAGGCGTGCAGATCCACGGCGGCTATGGCTTCATCAAGGATTATCCGGCGGAGAAGTTTTATCGCGACGTGAAGCTGTGCACGATTGGCGAAGGGACGAGCGAAATCCAGCGCCTGGTGATTGCAAGGCAATTGCTGAAGGACTAGACTTAGGCCGCTTCGTCAGCCTCCAAGTACAATGTTCATCCTACACGGTGTCTACCACTGGTGGCCAAGGCCGGTCGGATTCCGCAACGACTATTGTCTCTTCTGCGGAGAAGCGCGTCGGGCGGTGCGGGTCCGGACGTTTGACGTGGGACACATCTTCTGGATTCCGATTCTGCCTGTTGGGTATTGGAAACGCTGGCTATGCACGACCTGCGGGCGCAATCCGCACGAAAGCCCTAAGACTCGCCGTTCTTTTAAATGGGCTGGCTTGGTTGTTCTGATTCTTGTCTCGGTGATGTTTTGGGCTGTGCCGGTCCCTCCCGATTTTGTAACTGGCGGTTGGATTATCCGCCTTGGCGCGCCCCTAGCAGCAGTTCTCGTGCTTTGGCACCTGCTCCACACCCCGATCGACCCATCTCTGAAGGAGCGGTTGGCAACTGTTGTGCCAGCATCCGAAACTGCTTGCCCATTCTGTGGAACGCCATTGATTGGCGGGCAAGAATGGGCTTGCCCCAGCTGCGGGGTGGTAAGGTCCTGAACGCTGAACTTGGCGACACCTGCCCTTCACTTGTTGCGTTTCCCACGACCTTATCGATCACTGTGCTTTACACTGATAGGTTTTGAAAGACAATACTCAACCTTGGATCAATGACCTCCGCTCGGGCGACGCCCGCGCCCTGGCCCGCGCCATCTCCACGGTCGAGAACCGCGCTGCCGGCTGGTCCGATCTGCTCAAAGCGCTTTTTCCGTTTTCGGGCAAAGCACGAATCATCGGTCTGACCGGCGCGCCCGGCGCGGGCAAGAGCACGCTGGTCGATCAACTCGCCAAGCACTATCGCAAAGAAAATCAGACCGTCGGCATTATCGCGGTTGACCCGACCAGCCCGTACACGGGCGGGGCGATTCTAGGCGACCGCATCCGCATGACGGATCACTACGGCGATCCGGGGATTTACATCCGCAGCATGGCCACACGCGGCTCGCTCGGAGGCTTGACGCGCGCCACGGCCGACGCGGCCACGGTGCTCGATGCTTCTGGCCGCGACCTGATCATGATCGAAACGGTCGGCGTCGGCCAGGACGAGGTCGACATTGTGCGGCTGGCCGATGTCACCATCGTGATTCTCGTGCCCGGAATGGGCGACGATGTGCAGACGATCAAAGCCGGCATCATGGAAATCGCCGACATCTTCGTGATCAACAAAAGCGACCACGAGGGGGCCGAGCGCATCGAACGCGAGATTCGCGCCCTGCAATCGCTGGCCACGCGCACGCTGGCGACAGGTAGCGACAACTGGATGCCGCCGATCGTCAAGACCGTCGCCAGCGAAGGCGTGGGAACCCAAGAGTTGGCGGAAGCGATCGTCGCCTACGAGGCGTACCTGAAGAAAGAGAACCTGGCCTTCAAGAAGAACGTCGAGGACTGGCAGGAGCGGCTGGTCGAGATGCTCCGCGATGCCATGCTCGAGGAGGCGCGAGCTCAAATGGAGACAGAGGGCGCCAGCCTGGAGCGTTATGCTGCCGAGATCGCCGCGCACAAGCGCGACCCGTATTCGCTGGTGGAAGAGATTGTGCGCGGACTGGAACGCCATCCACTTTCCGCGACTCCGCTACCCGCAAAAAGACAGCGGGAGTTGAGGCAACGAGAACAAATTCGCGATGAGATCATTCGCGATGAGATCATTGAAATCGTGAATCGAGAGACGCGGGCCTGGGATACGAAAGATGTGGAGTTATTGATCTCGGTTTTCCATCCGGATATGGCATGGCCTTGGCCCAGAACTGCGCAGTCGCACGATCCGATGGATTGGGTGATGATCATGGGCCGTTACGACCGCGAGCGCTGGCAGCGGGATTGGCAGCAGCTATTCGATACGCACACGCTGATCCACAACCGCCGCCAGATCCAGAAGATTGAGATATCGGAGCACGGCGATGGCGCGTTTGCGGTAGTCGATGTCGACACCTTGTGGCGTGACGCCAACGGCCAAGACTTCCTCTGGAAAGGACGCGCGTGTAAGGTCTACAGCCGGATCGGCAATGAATGGAAAATGACGATGCACACCGGTCTGCTGGAATACTAACGCGAATGCGGGACCACTTTCTCAATGCTTCTTCTTGCCGCCGATACTTCGGGTAAGCAGGGCAGCATCGCACTGGCAGAGTGCCGAGCGGGGGAGACCTGCGCGGTCATCGAAGTGGTCCCGCTAGCGGGCGGCACGTTTTCGGCACAACTGGTACCGCAGATTGCCGCGCTCTTAGAAAAGCACGGACTTGGTAAGAGCGACCTGGGGGCATTTGCGGTCGCGTCCGGTCCGGGGTCGTTTACCGGGCTGCGCGTGGGCTTGGCCGCCATCAAGGCTCTAGCCGAGGCACTGAAAAAGCCAATCGCCGCGATTTCATTGCTGGAAGCCGTAGCCTGCAGTGGCGCGGCGCATGGCCGGGTTCTGGCAGTGCTCGATGCCGGCCGTGGCGACGTCTACGTTGGCGACTACGAACTGGACCCAGAAGTCCGCTTGCACAGCGAACGCCTGCTGAGCCGGGCAGAATTTCTCACCGAGGCCAAGGTTGCCGCACTCAGCGTTAACGCGATTGTTACACCCGACGCCGCATCGGCCGAGGCCGCCCGGATTTCCACTGGCGCTTCTGGAATTAGCGTCAAACTGATTGCGCACCCGCACAGCGGCGTAATCGCCCGGCTGGGTTGGGACCATCTGCGCCGGGGCCAGACGGTTCGTCCCGAAGATCTGGAAGCCAACTACATCCGCCATTCCGACGCTGAGATTTTCTCGAAGCCGAAGGCGTGAGACCGACAACTGTTTATGCCCCTTGCCATCCGATCCGCTGCGCTGAACGATGTGCCGGCGATTCTCGCCATCGAGCAACAGTCGCCGAGCGCCGCACACTGGACGCGCGAGGAATACAACAAGTTGGTGGGAAGCGGAGTCGTGCTGGTGGCTGAGGAAGCGGGCGAGCTTTGCGGGTTCGTTTGCGCGCAGGCGGTCGCGGGCGAGTGGGAGATGGAGAACGTGGTGTTGGCCGCCGAGTTCCTCCGCCGCGGCATCGCCGATGAGTTATTGCGCGAGCTGATTCAGCGTGCGGAGAGCGAGGCGTCGACGATTCTGCTCGAAGTTCGCGAATCGAACCTGCCCGCCCGCCGACTCTACGAAAAACACGGCTTCCGCGAGGTTGGACGCCGACGGGCGTATTACAGCGAGCCAGCGGAGGACGCCATTCTGTACGCGCTTCGGTTTGATCGCTGACTTGAAACCGAAGAACTGTTGTTTCTGCACCATTTTCGGTGCAATTCTCGCCTGAGGCCTTCCTGGCGGCGGTGGAAATCTATCTATGAAATCTCATTGAACCCCACCGGTCCCTGTGCTACTTTTTAACAGTGCAGTAACAAACAGCAGGAGGTCTAGCAAGGATGCTGACTCCAAGAGAGCAACTCCTGACCGGTCATGACGAGTTCCAGCGACTGGTTCAGGAGCACTCGCAATACTCCCAACGGCTGGAATCCCTCACCCAGAAACGCTACCTCACCGATGATGAAAAACTGGAAGAAGTGCGGCTGAAGAAACTAAAGCTGCGCCTCAAAGACCAGATGCTGACGCTGGAACATCAGTTTCAACGGCAGTCCGCTTAGGTTCGCCGAGGTCAGATCAACGGGACGGAGTCATAGGGCCCAAACCCCAGGGGATATGCGGGGTCTAACCAGGATTATGCCATCCCACCAGGCGCTTCTAATCGCCTTTTTTTATTGCAGTTATGTAAAATGTCGGGCGACAACATGTTAAATCCGTCCTCGGGTCCACTGCTCAAGCCGCTTCATCCTGACACTTCGCTCAGTCCCGCAAAGCTGGGCGAAATGGAACGCCAAAACACTGACGTTCTTCGGAATTCGCTGCGGCCCGGCCAAAAAGACTCCCTGAAAACGAGACCGGATGGAACTATACTCGACGGACATCATAGAATTTACATTCTTCGCAAGCGCGGCGTTAATGTCGACGCGCTTCCGCGTGAGGTCATCGTGAGAGGGGACTTCTAAACGATGTCGACGGAACTCTATTGGGTCGATGGCCCCTGGCCGGGAAAGCTAGCTTTGGCCTCGCGCCCTCGTGGCGGTGACTGGCTGGAGGACGAGATGGCGGCTTGGCACCGGGCTGGAATTGACACCGTGCTTTCTTTGCTGACTCCTGAGGAAGAGCAGGACCTCGATCTCGGGCGCGAGGAGCGGGAAGCGAAAGCGCGAGGGTTGAAGTTCGTCTCCTTGCCAATCCCCGATCGTCAAGTGCCAAACTCGGAGTCGGAAGTGTCAGCTGCATTGGATCGGGTTGACGCCGATCTTGCGGCGGGAAAGAACGTTGTCGTCCATTGCCGGCAAGGAGTTGGCCGTACTGGCCTGATCGCCGCTTGCCTGCTGGTCGCGAAAGGCCTGACCCCAGAAGCCGCAGTCAAGACCCTAGGCGCCGCGCGCGGAACTTCGGTCCCAGAGACTGCCGAGCAGCGCCACTGGATCGACCACTACGCGGCGGTTTTGGCAGGCACAAAGTAAACATTCGTTCGTCGTTTGGTCGTTCGCTGCTCGTCGTCGCTATTCGTGATCGGCAGGTCATGGCGCTTCTTCAAGCGAACCGCTCACGACGAACAGCGAACAGCCAAACGACTTACGCCATATAATTACCCTGACCAAATTCCCATGGTGCGTGACGGCTACTTCTATGGTGCGGGATGCCTGCTGGCTGCGGGCGTGATTGCGTGGCTGGCGGCTTGGCCCTATGCGGCTCCATTGTTGCTGCTGGCAGCTTTCTTCCTGTGGTTTTTCCGCGATCCCGAGCGCCAGATTCCTGAACCCGGTGGCGCGGTCACTCCTATCGTTTCTCCGGGCGATGGCAAGGTGACGGACGTCTCCATCGTGACTTCCGGCGAAGCTTCTGGCGGAATTTCGCGCAGCCGGATCAGCATCTTTCTCAGCGTTTTCGATGTGCACGTGAACCGCTCGCCGATTGCCGGCGTGATCCGCGATGTGCGCTATCAGCGTGGCAAGTTCCTCAACGCCATGAGCGCACATTCGGCGGAAGAGAACGAGCAGAACATTGTCACCGTGGAAGGCGCCGGCCGTACCGTAATATTCAAGCAGATTGCGGGCCTGATCGCGCGCCGCATCGTTTTCAATTTCAAAGTGGGAGACCATGTGGCTTGCGGCCAGCGAGTGGGGCTCATCAAGTTCGGCTCGCGCGTGGATGTTTTATTCGATCGCGATGCCGCGATCCAAGTGAAGCCCGGCGATCGCGTTAAGGGAGGAGCCACGGTGCTTGCTCTTCTGCCGGTCGCGCAGCCGGTTCATGCCGGCGTGGCCATAGTGCAAGGGATAGTGCAAGGGGAGGAGCGGGAGGCTCATTGAATATGGAATTGGGAACATGGAAGAGCTAGAGCCGCAGCGTCGTGAATCGGACCGGGCGCGCGGAAGATTGCGCAAGGGCATGTATATCCTGCCCTCGCTGTTCACGTCGGCAAATATCGCGGCCGGATTCTACGCGATTCTGCAGACCGTGTACGGCGGTTCGGGTGAAGTCTGGCACCTGGACTTCGCCGCCAAGGCCATCGGCTTTGCCGTATTGTTCGACGGTCTGGACGGCCGCATCGCGCGCATGACCCATACCTCCAGCGATTTCGGCAGGGAACTCGATTCCTTGGCCGACGTGATCGCCTTCGGCGTTGCTCCGGCGTTGCTCGCCTGGATGTGGGGCTTTCATATGTTGCCCATGATCATTGCGCCCGACCTGCACCAGAAAATTACGGAACTGGGCTCGGTAGCCTGTTTCGCTTTCCTCATGGCGGGCGCGAGCCGTCTGGCGCGCTTCAACATTGCGAAAAACCCACAGCCGTCGAATCCGGGACGTCCGGGAAAGAAGTATTTCGTGGGCATGCCGATTCCGGCCGGGGCGGGAGTGATTGCCGCGATGGTCCACTACTCCGCCGGGGCACCCATAACTTCGTGGTGGACGTCGATGAGCTGGCTGCTGATGGTCGTCGTGGTCGGTTATCTGATGGTCAGCACATGGCGTTTCTACAGTTTCAAGGATATTGATTTTCGTTCGCGCCATCCCTTCCGCCTGATCATTCTGATGGCCGTGCTGATCGCGTCGATCTGGTACTTTTCCCGGCCCGCGCTTTTCGCCATCGCGATTCTATACATGGCATCTGGCGTTCTCTGGCGATTGCAGTGGATCTTCCATCGTAAAACTTCGCCCGTGCCTCCGGTGTACCCTGAGGCATCGCACACTCCATGACGCCGCTTTCGAAATCCGGCGCGCAGGTCGATTCCCGCGGCACCAACCTGTATCGCGTGGCCATCGTTGGCGCAGCGTCACTCAAGGGAAAAGAGATCGCCGAAATCCTGCGCGAGCGGAATTTTCCCGCCGCCGATGTCCGGTTGCTCGACGACGACGAGTCTCTCGGCCAACTGGAAGCGGTTGGCGACGAGATCAGCTTTATACAGAGCATCCGCTCAGAACAATTCGAGCGTGTAGACTTCACCTTCTTCGCTTCCGACCCGCGCTCCACCCGCAATAACTGGAAGGCGGCGCGCGACCAGGGCGATACCATCGTGGATACTTCGTACGCCCTGGAAGAGGAAGCGGGAGCGTCGGTCCGTTCGCCCTGGATCGAGCGCCAAACCGGCCAGCCCATTGCTCCGGAGTTGCAACCGGGCCCGGTGGTGGTCGCCCATCCAGCGGCCACGGTTCTAGCGCTGCTCGCCTTACGCAGCGAGAAGGCCGCCAAAATCGAACGCATGGTCGCGACCGTGTTTGAGCCGGCCTCGGAGAACGGCCAGAAGGGGATGGACGAACTGCACGAGCAAACCGTGAATCTGCTCTCCTTCCAGGAACTGCCCAAGAATGTGTTCGACATCCAGGTAGCCTTCAACATGGTGCCGCGCTACGGACAAAGATCTGAACTGGCGCTGGAAGCTGTGTCGCAAAGAATCCGCCAGCACTACCGGCGGATCGCCCGCAGCGCAGTCGAGCCTTCGTTGCAGGTGCTGCAGGCGCCCGTCTTCCATGGCCACGGTTTTTCGGTTTACCTGGAGGTTGAGAAGCCGGTCGCGTTGGCGGATTTTTCGCAGGCCCTGGCGGGAGAGCATGTGGTGGTGAGCGGCAGTCCGGAAGACACGCCCACCAGCGTGAGCGCGGCTGGTCAAGGCGACATCCTGGTCTCACTGACCATCGACGCGAATCACCAGAACGGCGTGTGGATCTGGGCGACCACCGATAACCTGCGGGTCGCCGCTTTGACCGCGGTCGAATGCGCCGAGACTATGACCGCGTCCCGCCCGCGAGGTCAGATTCAATGATCCTCGGGTTGAACAGGCTGCGGAAAAATTGTTTCTCACGCCTGGATTCGCGTGGCGCAGCGCTTCACAACATGCACAGAAACTCGATGTGGCATTTGGTTTTGGGTGGCGCAGCGCTTCAGCGCTGCGATAACTGGATTCTTTCCATCGTCGGCTTTAGCCGCTGCGGTCAGACTGCCGCGCAGGAAGCGTTTTTTCCGCAGCGTGTGACCATAGGCCGGGCCGTCGCATCTACGCTCGCGTTGGGCCTCGCCGCGGCCTTGTCCGGTTGCGGCTACCACACCGCTGGAAATGCCATCGAACTGCCGCAGAATATCCGCACCATCGCGATTCCCGGCTTCGTGAGTCACAGCCAGACCTTTCGCATCGAGCAACTGCTGACCGACGCCGTCGTGCGCGAATTTAACGCCCGCACCCAGTACCATGTGATCCATGAAGCGAATGCCGACGCGGATGCGGTGCTGAAGGCGACAGTTCTATCGGCATCGGCGAGCCCGCTGGTTTACGACTCCACCACCGGACGCGCGGTCAGCGCCCTGGTCACTGTGAGCGTGCAGGTGACACTGACCGACCGCCATGGCAAAGTGCTGTTCGAGAATCCTTCTTATCTTTTTCACGACCAGTACGAGATATCGAGCGATCTCCCCAGTTTTTTTCAAGAAGATTCTCCGGCCGTCGATCGCCTGTCGCGTGATTTCGCGCGCACCCTGGTGGCCAATATCCTGGAGGTTTACTGACGCCGATGCGCGCCTTCACTCAGGCCGACCGTTTTCTCTCCGAACTGGAGTCGCGCAAGCTGAAGCCGGCGTATGTTCTGGTTGGCGACGAAGCGTTCTTTCGCAAGCGCTGCCGCGATGCCATTCTCGATCACCTGGTCGCGCCCGACTCGCGCGACTTCGGCTTGTTTGAGTTCGACTTGGCCGAGACTTCGCTCAACGAAGTTCTGGACCGCGCCCGCACGCCCTCGCTGATGGCCCCGTTTCAGGTCTTCTTCGTGCGCGGGGTGAAGACTTTGTTTGGCCGCGGCTCGAACGACGAAAAGATCGCAGCCATCGAAGCCTACTGCAAGAATCCCAATCCCGATGCGCTCCTGATTTTTGTCGCCGATCACATCAGCATTCCCGCCGACGCCCGCCGCATGGAGATGACGGACAAGGACCGTTACCAGAAGATCCGCGAAGACCTGGGCCGGTTCTGCGGCATCGTGGAACTGTCTCGCGTGCAGGAGGGTGAAGCCGTCCGCTGGATTGGCGAGTACTGCCTCACCCGCGAAGTCAAGATCGACGCCGACGGCGCCCGCGAGTTAGTCGACGCTCTGGGCGCCGACATGATGATGGTCTCGAACGAACTGGAGAAGCTGATCCTCTACGCCGGCGAAAAGAAAAAAATCACGCTCGCCGATGTCGAGACCATGGTGCTCGCCGCGAAGCAGCGATCCTTATATGAATTGACCGATGCGATTTCCTCTAAAGACCGCGTGCGCGCAATGCAGGTCCTCGATGCGCTGCTATCGACCGGCGACGGCGAAGAAGCTGCCATCGGCCATCTCTACATGCTGGCCAAAACTTTTCGCCAGATGCTGGTCATCCTGGAGCGGAACGTGCGCGACCAGCGCATGTTATGGGCGGCCTTGTGGCAGGGATTTCGCGTGCCGCCCTTTGCCGCCGACGATATCATCCGCCAGGCTCGGCGCTATAAATCGAAGCGGGAACTGACGCGCTCCATACGCCTGGTAGCGAAAGCCGATCTGGCGCTGCGCTCGAATCCTCCCAGCAAACGGATGGTCCTGGAAAAATTGGTTCTGGATCTCGCCGGAGAAGCGAAGCCTGAGAGCGCCGGCGGATGGATGCAGGACGAGTTGCCGGTATAGCGATTTTGCTGGGACGACTGCCGCTATGGACGTTCAAGCCTATCTGCAACGCATCCGCTTCCATGAGCCCCTGACCCTCGGTGCCGGTTGTCCCAGCATCGATCTTCTTCGGTTACTCCATCGCGCCCACCTCTTCACCGTTCCTTTCGAAAATCTCGATATAGGCCTGCGACGAGAAATCATCTGCGACGAGAGTCGCATTCTTCACAAGATCGTCAATGAACGCCGCGGCGGATTTTGCTACGAATTGAATGGAGCCTTTGCCGCCTTGCTCCGAGCGCTTGGGTTTCGTGTGACGTTGCTCTCAGGTCGAGTCGCTCGTGAAGACGGCAGCTACGGCCCCGAATTCGACCACCTCACGCTACGCATCGATCTAGAGGAGCCCTGGCTGGCCGATGTCGGTTTTGGCGATTGCTTCCTCGAACCACTACGCCTCGAATCCCGCATGGAGCAGCCGCAAAACGGGCGTGTTTATCGTTTGACATCCATCGATAGCATGTTCGGTCTGGAGGTCATGGCCGAAAACAAGTGGAAGAGAGAATACGCATTCAACCTCGAACCGCGAGAGCTCTCTGAATTTGCGGGAATGTGCCACTATCATCAGACCTCGCCCGAGTCGCATTTTACGCGCCAGCGAATATGCTCGCTGGCCACCCCGGAAGGCCGAGTCACTTTGTCGGACAATAAGCTGATTGAGACGCGCGGAGGTTCACGGCAGGAACGATTGCTCTCTGGACATCAAGAGTGTCGCGCGAAACTGTGCGAGCTGTTCGACGTGGTATTGCCGGAGTGAGCGATCCCTACCCCTTCGCCTCCGCTACCGCCCGCCGCAACTTCTCCACTTCCGGGAAATTCGGTTTGAGCTTCACCACGCGATCCAGTTGTTGCCGGGCCAGCGCGGCTTGTCCGCTCTTGGCGTAAGCGAGTCCCAGGTGGTAGTTGAAAACCGCGTTGTCCGGATCTTTTTTCACCGCTTCTTTGAACAGCGTTATCGCGGACGTGTAGACGCCCTTGTGGTAGAAAGCCCAGCCCAGCGTGTCGGCCGAGTTCGGATTATCGGGAAGCTGGCGCCGGGCAGTCTGCGCCATCGCGAAAGCAACGTCAAGATTGCCGCCCTGCTCTAGCATCACGTACGCCAGATTGTTGGAGGCCAGCGGATTATCCGGCTGCATCGCAAGCACCTTCTGATACTGCTGCTTGGCGTGGTCCCAATCCTGCTTATTTTCATAGATGCCGCCCGCCAACAGGTTGAAAGCTACCTCCTTCGGATCGGCTTTCGATCCGTCGAGATAAGTTTGCAGCGCCTGATCGGTGTTACCGCGCGCGCTCTGCACCGAGCCGAGCTTAACCAGCGCTTCGCTGTTCTTCTTATCCAAATCGGAAGCTTGTTTGAACTCTTGTTCCGCCCCGGCTAGATCCTTTTTCTGCTCCATCAGAAGTTGGCCCAGAATGATGTGAAACCCGGCGTTTTTGGGATACCTGGCCAACTGCGTCTTTGCCGCGGCGATGGCCGTGTCCGGCTGCTTCTGCACCAGGTCGACGTTGAGCACACCGCCCAGCGCATCGGTCGAATTCGGATCCTGATCCAGCGCCTGCTGGTAAGCTTTTTGCGCTTCGGCATACTGGCTCTGCGCCATCCGCAGGTTGCCCAGTTGCACATAGGCGGCGGGATCGTTGGGCTCCTTTTCCAGCGACCGATGAATAAACTCATCCGCCGTGGCGTATTGTCTGCGATCGATTTCAGCGACCGCCCGCAATAGGTATCCGTCCGGAGCCGCTGGCTGCAAAGCGATGATCTGGTCCGCTTCCTGGGCCAGTCCCGAGGCATCGCTCCGGTGGATGGCCACGCCCGCCAACGCCCGGTGCGCTTCCACGATTTCAGGACGCAGCCGAACCGCATCGCGCCACTCCGCCTCTGCCCGGCTGGTGTTGCCCAGTTGGTCGAATGCCAGGCCCTGCTGGTAATGCGCCACTGCGTTATCGGGATCGTTCTTCAACACGGCTTGCAGCGTATTGACGGCGTCGCCGGCCTTGCCGCTGCGAATCTCGATCTCGCCCTTATAAACCTGAGCATCGGCATCGTCCGGTTTCGCCTTCACGATTTCATCGTTCAACTTGCGAGCATCGTCAAGCCGGTCTCTCAGGATCAGCAGCTGAATGTAATTCTTCTTGACCACCATGTCCTTGGCATGGTCCCGATACAGCACGGCATACTCGTCCGTGGCTTTGTCGAGCTGGTTGTTGGCAAAATAGAAATCGCCGAGCATGCGGTAGCCTACGGAATTATTGGGGAAATCCTTCTTCGACTGGCGCAGGAACTCCTCGGCTGGGCCGGGCTTGTTCTCGGCTAGGTACAGGCCGGCAAGAGAGAGCCTGGGGCTCGGATCGTCCGCTGCCGTCTCGATGGCTCGCCGGAACCACTGCTCGGCCTCGGGAAATCGCCCCCGCGTCTGGTAGAAGTTCCCCAGCGAAACCAGAGCATTAGTGGACTTCGGACTGAGTTCGACCGCTTTCTTGAAACTCGCCTCCGCCCCATCCCACTGTTGCCCGCTCATCTGCAGCATAGCCAAATTCAGATAAGCGTCGGAGCGGCTGGGATCCAGTTGCAGCGCCTTCTGCATGTCCGCCAGAGCAGCGGTGGTGTTGTTGGTGCCGGAGTAGTAATTGGACCGTGCAATATAGACGTCGGGGTTGTTGGGCTGCTTTTGCACGAGCAGATCCAGATGCTCCTTCGCGTCATTGAACTGACGTCCGAGGATCAGCAGGTTGGCTATGTCAAGGTGCGCCGCATACTGGTCGGGCTGGAGCTGGATGGTGGTCGACAGTTCCTGGTAGGCGCTGGGCCACTGCTGCAGCTTCATCGCGGTCTGCGCCAGCTTGTAGTGGGCGTCGGCGAAACGCGAATCAACCTGAATCGCGTTCTCGAACTGAATCGCAGCCTCCCGGTACTGGCCCTTGTCGAAGTAGCGCTGGCCGCTCTCCAGATACTTCTGCTTGCGCACGTTTGGGTCCCGCGAGCAGCCCGTCAGCAACGCTGCCAGCACGCAAACCGCCGCTACCACATACTGAAATCTCGACCTTTTAGCATTACGCATATTTCTGAACGCCTCGCCTCCCGCAAACTTCTTCTTATCAATGACGTGCTGCACAAAGGTACCTTCTTGGGCGCAAGCCAGAAAAGTTACTGCCGTTATTATCGCAAAATCGTCTAACTGGCAGAGCCCTATCGACCTAATGGTTAAGCATACGCTCGTGTACAGGCGCTTTCGTAATCTGCCCCAAACGGCTTTAGCATGGCATAGTTCAATCGGCTATGACCCACTTCCCCCTATCCAATGTCAACCGGCGTTCACCCCGAGTAAGACTCAACGGAACGGTCTCGGCCGCAGTGATGGCCGAAGGCGGCCAGCGGGCGCGCGCAAAACTTCAATCCATTTCTATCACCGGAGGGTTGCTGCAATTGCAGCATGAGCTTTCGACCGGAGACTTTGTCGAAATCGCTTTCCACACCCGATCCGGTCCCATCTGCGGCATGGCCGAAATGCTGCATCCGACGCGCAAGTTTCAGAGCGCGTGCCTGCAGCCTTTCCGCTTCATCGCCCTGGGCGACGAAGACCACCGCAAACTGCGTATGGCGCTGGATTCTGCTCTGGACCGCAGTTTCCTGGACCCAGTCTCGGATCAGCTTAAGCCACCGCCGGGATTCTAAGGGCATCGTCACCCGTTGGCTCGCTATACTGAGTCTTCCGGAATGACGACCGAGATCATCACTCACTCCGCCGAGGAGACGATCGCTTTCGGGCGGAGCCTTGCCGCCGATCTGACGCCTCCTCTTATCGTGTTGCTGCGCGGCGATCTCGGCGCGGGAAAGACGACCCTCGTAAAAGGGATCGCGGAAGGCTTCGAAGCCGCTAGCGCCGAGGACGTGACCAGCCCGACCTTCACGCTGATCCATGAATATCGCGGACCCCGCGCCACCCTGTATCACATTGACCTTTACCGCATCGATACCGAGCGCGAACTGGAAACTCTCGGCTTGGACGACCTGCTCGCCCCCAACTGCATCTTACTGATAGAGTGGGGAGAGAAGTTCCCTCGCTTGCAACGCGATCAGAACGTGGAAATTACCCTGGAGCGAGTGGGGGAATCTGAGCGCAGAATCCAAGTGACCATCCGTTGAATCTCAGGATTTGCCGAGGCGGGCCACTGCAGAATTGCGGAGTCTGTTTGCCGAGAGTGGATTGCCAACCGTGGATCGTCAACATCGCCCCGGCGCATCTCAATCAATTGAACTTGGAGCCATCATCAACTTGAAACTAAGCTATTCCGCACTGGCAGGCCTGCTGACCGTATCAATATTGTCCTTGGTGACTCTTGGCGCAGGTCAAAGCGCCCCGCAGACTCAGACATCAGACCCTGCAGCCCTTCCGAAGCAGGACAAGCCCCCAGACCAACCGCCTGCCCAGAGTGATTCTAAGGATCCAAACAGCCCAGCCCAGGCAGATGCGGAGAAGAAGAAGAACGACCGGATGTTCTACGTCATGCCGAACTACTTGACGGTGGATAGTCAGTCGCAAGTGCCGCCGGTCTCCTGGAAAGAGAAGTTCGCCATGGCGGCGAAGGGCTCTTTCGACCCCTATGAATTTACGATCATCGGTATTGTGGCGGGCATCCGCCAGGCGGAGAATTCCGATGAGGAGTTCGGACAGGGGATGAAGGGGTATGCGAAGCGGTATGGAGCGGCTTTCGCCGATCAAGTGGATGGCAATGTCATGGTGGGCGGCGTTTACCCCACGATTCTAAAGATGGATCCTCGCTATTTTCGATTGGGCAGGGGCGGCTTTACGCACCGCTTTGGCTATGCCGTCAGCCGTGTTTTAATCGCCCGAAAAGACTCCGGCGGCCGTATGTTCAACATTCCTGAGTTTGCGGGCAATGCCACGGCGATCGCCATTTCCAACGTCTATTATCCCGCCGACGATCGCAACGCTTCGGCGAATTTCAACAACTGGGGAGTGCAGATGGGCCTCGACGCCTTCGGAAATGAGCTAAAGGAATTTTGGCCGGATGTTCATGGCTACTTGCAGAGGAGACACGCCCGCCACCTGCAGAAAGCAATCAATTGACCCTTTTCCAATCCGGACTTCCTTGCCAGTTTCCTTCCGCTGGCGTGCATCCAAACGCCGGCTCAAACAATCCAACGTTGAAGGTTAAGCAGGAATTGCTTGAAAAGCAGAGCAGGTTGGTCTCGAAAGGGAAAATACCGATGTGGGGGAAGATTTGAAGACGATTCGATCGTTTTGCATGGTGGCAGCGCTGGCGGGGACGCTGGGAAGTGCGCCTCTTCAAGCCCAGCAACCAACGAGCGCGCCAGAACCACCCCAAGGAGCAACGGTGCGGCGGGGGCTGGACGACGTTTCGCTGCTCACCCAGGACCCTCAGCAAGGCAGCACGACCACCGATGGAAAGCCCTCTCTGCCAGACGCGCCGACACCCAACGTCAACCCCGCGGAACCAAACAACCCCCCAAATAACCCCGATGACCAGTATGGCAAACAACCCAAGAGAATTCTGGGGATCATCCCCAATTACCGTGCGGTCAGCGCCAACACGCAATTGCCTCCGCAGAGTTTCAAGAATAATCTCTGGCTCGCGACCCAGGATACCTTCGACTACTCCGACTTTATTTTCGTGGGAGGGCTCGCGGGAATTGCGATGGCCGGCAAATCGCAGCCGTCCTTTGGACAAGGCGGTGAGGGCTACGGCCGATACTACTGGCACGTCTTTCTCGATGGCGGAATAGAGAACTACATGACGGAAGCCATCGTGCCGGCGGCGACAAGAGAAGACCCGAGATACTACACCCTGGGCAAAGGGGGATTCGTTAAGCGGGCCGGTTATGCGGCAGGTCGGTTGTTCATCACCAGGACCAACGCGGGAAAGGGTACCTTCAATCTGTCCGAGATCGTGGGCGCCGGAGCGGCCGCGGGCATCGGCAATGTGTATTACCCGGCAGAATCCAACCCCTTCGTGAAAACGTATCAACGTTGGGGAACGCAGGTGGGCTTGGACGGCGTGTTCAACATATTAAAAGAGTTCTGGCCCGATATCGATCACGCGGTATTCCATGGAAAATACTAACCCCCGATGCAAGCGCCAGCTTGTTCTAACTGGCTGAGCCGCGGGCGGGAAGCGACCACCAAGGGAGAATGACCCCGAAAACCGAAGCGACCATCCGAAAAGCCGCCGAGCCAGATTTGGAAGTGGGCCTGATTTGCGCCGATCGCGACGGCAATCGCATTCGCATCGATCGAATAGACGACCGCATCGATTCGGGTGACCACGGCGTCCGCACACTTTCCTACCATTTTCTGAACGACGAACTGCGTGTGCAGGAAGGCATCCAGGAGCGCTCCGTCGGCCAATTCCTCGCTGAAGGCTGGTACATGGCAGCCCCAGGAAAATCCCTGTAACAGGCGCCCCGTGGAGGGTTGGGGTCTACGCGAGCCTACCCTGCGCGAAATCGAAGGATCCAGGCGGGCGGGGACGCACGCGCTCAACCAACGATCTACGTAGCCGAAACCCAATTGCGGCGTTCGAGAAACGTCGGGGGTTCGTAGGTGCGTCCTTTTGCCAGCCGGCGATCTTCCCGGCGTGTGGACCACAACAAGACCGGGCCGAGCGACGCGGCGGTCAAGCGCGCGACGACCGGGAACTCCTGCTCTACTTCGCGCCGCAGCTTGTGAATGCGATCGCTCACGCCTCGATTGACTTTCTTGAATTCCTTTTCCATCGCCCAGAGCGCCGCATTGTAAGCGCTGCTGAGTTTCTTCATTTCTCGCGTAAACCGCTCCCGGACGCGCGGATCGGGGTAGTCCTTGTAGCGTTGCCAGCCTAGGAGCATGGTCTGGCACATGCGATAGAGGCTCGGTCCATTGCTCTCGAAGTCGCGCCAGAACGCCCAATCCAGGAACTTTTTGGAATCCTCACGGGAGATGGCGGCATGCCGGAAATTAAATTTGAACTGCCCGTGAATATCGGCAGGATCGATGTCGGTCAGCAGACGCCCCTGTTCGGCCATCTCCTTATAAAGCGGCGTGCCCGGAACCGGCGTGTAGAGCATGAACTGGTGGAAGTCAGTCTGGTAGGCGACCGCCGATTCGATTTCGCCCAGGATATTGTCCGGCGTATGGTGCTCCAGTCCGATGATCGTCGATCCCTGCACTCGTATCCCGTGTTTGCGAAGCTCTCGCGTGAGTTCGCCAACTTCCTCGCCTTGCAGTTTGCTGTAACTGGCTTTCGGAGACTCCAATCCCATCCAGACCCAGGAAACGCCGAGTTCGACCAGTTCCAGCATGGTGTATTTTCGGATCGCGTTGGCGGAGGCAAAAATGGAGAGCTCCCAGCTCTTGCCCGCCTGCTTCATAAGTTCCAGCAAGCGCAAGGCGCGCGTGCGGTGAAGCAGAAAGTTCTCGTCCATCACAAAAAACGAATTTACTTTGAGTTTCGCTTCGATCCCGCACATCACCTCAAACAGCTCATCGCCGGTTTCGTAAAAGTTGACGAACTTTCCCTTGCCGCCAAAAAAAGAAGACGTGGTGCAGAAGTTGCACCCCATGGGGCAGCCCACCGATGGGATAATAGTCGCCGCCGTCCCGCCCTTGCGCTCGGGGATGCGAATTCCCATGATGCGTGTCTCGATACCGGAGACAATCGCCGGATGGCGAATCGGCGCATGCTCGTCTTCGCCCAGGTACCGGCGCATCCAGGAAATGCCTTCACCGCGCACGATATGGTCGGCGTCGATGAGCGTCTCCACGTCGGGAGTCGCGGCCACGTGTCCGCCCACCACGATCGTCGAATGCGGCGATAGCTCGCGCACCATGCGGCACATCTCCCGCACCTTGCCGACGTTCACGATGATCGAAGAGATCCCGACGATGTCATAGTGATTCTTGGTCAGTTCACGCGCAAAGGCTTTGCGCGTGGGAAAATCCAGCACGCTGCACGGCGCCGAAATATTTTCCTGAATCATCATGATGCCCCAGGAACGATGGAACATGCGCAACGAGAAGCTGCCTTGCGCGCGCGTAACCTGGTTGTGATAGAGCTCCATCGGATTAATGGAGCGGCTGCCAAATTCGTCGTCTTGCGCATACGGCCCGAAGACGGAAGTGAGCAGGATGCGAGCGTTACTTCCTTTGGGATGAATTTCCGTAGACCCCTGTGTGCTGGATTCCATACCTGAAGGATATTGCGTGGTAAAGGCCCTTCGCCGTGATCTTGGTTACATTACAAAACTATTACGTGCGAAGTACATGTCCTTGCGAGTGTTTCCACGCCGCATCATGAGCCGCATTCCGCACCAGCGCCAGCGCCGTTAAATCGTTTCTCGTGGGAGCTCCCGGCGAGAACTCCCGAGCCGCTTGGAGCATGTCGAGACACAGGTCGCGCGCGTTGAGTATGATCGCATCCTCAAGGCTTTGCTTCACCCCGTCGAGACCGAACTCCGCCACCCGGCTGTCCATTTCGAGGCGATTCGTTTCGACGATCCCGCGGGACGCGGCCACCAGCGCCGATCCTGGGGCGAGATGACAAGCAGACGCGCTTTGTGTCGCGTGCGGGAACAAACCCAGCGGCAGTCCGGTTGCCCCGAGCGGCTTGATTCCCGTATGGTCGCGAAGCAGTCCCGGAGTGTGGCCCGCGTTGGCGTAGCCCAGGGTCCCCAACTCCTCGTTATAACAACCGATAAACGACGGACAACTGCGCAGACCGCTGCGCAGAATGGCACGGTTGATCTCGTGGCACAGTTCGACTATGGCCGTGGCCTCGTTGAAGTTCTCGCCCGCGAAAAGGATGGGCACGAGGGTCAGGAACTTCTTCTGCACGGCGGTCAGGATTTCGCGCGTGTCCGGCCGCAGTCCGGCGGCGTCCAGCAGCAAGAACAGCAGGCGCGACGGCCCCACCCTCAGGAATTGATAGAAGTCGCCAGCCACGCGCTGCCCCGCGTACATGGCGGCAATCTCGGCGTGACGCAGCGCCAGCGCATCACAGCGGGCCGGTTCGGGCGGGGGTGGCGCGACTGCGCGCTTTCTGAACAGCGAGCGCCAAAACTGCATCGGGGGGAGCTTGAGTCTCCCAAGAGTAGCCATCTGTCTCATAGCTGCGCAATCGACAGATCGGCTTCAAGTCTTTAGTGGGAACGGCGCAGAGAGTGAATTACTTTAGGGAGCGCCTCTTTTGGAATCCGGTCCCTCAGAATCCCCGCTTTCAGAACCCCATGATGTTGTATCCGCAATCCACGTAGATGGTCTCGCCCGTGATTCCGGAGCTGGCATCGGAGGCGAGGAACACCCCAGTGCTGCCCACCTCGCCGACTTCAACATTGCGTTGCAGGGGCGCGCGCTCGGCGTGTCCTTTCATCATGTCTCCCAGGCCGGAGATGCCGCGCGCGG